>Ga0265594_1000824_pt1 | contig 25043 bp, 23 predicted proteins | sample saktaG_11_FD_190147 | JGI IMG/M metagenome (GOLD analysis project Ga0265594, IMG submission 190147) | Saline water microbial communities from Sakinaw Lake, British Columbia, Canada - sak_2011_5_24_80m | ecosystem: Environmental > Aquatic > Non-marine Saline and Alkaline > Saline ... | reverse complement strand
CTCGCCGGGTTCTTACCTTAGCTCAGGAAGAAGCACAGCACTTTAGTCATAGCTATATCGGTACAGAGCATATTTTGCTTGGTTTGGTGCGGGAAGAAGAAGGGGTAGCGGCTAGAGTTCTGGTCAACCTCGGTGTAGCCCTGAGCAAAGTACGCTCGGCAGTAGAATTTATCATCGGGCGTGGCGAAAAGCCCGGTAGCGAAGAAATCGGGCTCAGCCCCAGGGCTAAGCGGGTTATAGAACTAGCTATAGACGAAGCCCGTCACCTTGGTCACAATTACATTGGCACCGAACACCTCTTATTAGGGCTACTGCGCGAGGGAGAAGGAATAGCAGCCAGCGTATTGGATAGCTTTGGTATCACCCTTGAGCGAGGACGAGCAGAAGCAGTTCATGTTCTTAGTCAAAGCACAGGTACGCTAAGACCCAAAGCCACACGCACCACCAGTCGCACACCGGCTCTGGACCAGCTAGGTATAGATCTGACTGCAGCCACCCACGCCGGAAAACTTGACCCCGTTATCGGACGGGTTAAGGAGATTGAGCGAGTGATTCAAATCCTTAGCCGTCGGACTAAAAATAATCCAGCCCTTATTGGTGAACCTGGGGTAGGTAAGACAGCCATTGTTGAAGGCTTGGCTCACCGTATCACTTCTGGTGATATTCCCGAAACCCTGGAGGGAAAGCGGCTGGTAACGTTGGACGTCGGCTCTTTGGTAGCCGGAACCAAGTACCGCGGCGAGTTTGAAGAACGGCTAAAGAAGATAATCGATGAAATAAAGGCAGCCGGTAATTGTATACTCTTTATCGATGAGTTCCACACTATAGTGGGTGCTGGAGCGGCTGAGGGGGCGGTGGATGCGGCTAATATCCTCAAACCATCGCTGGCACGAGGAGAGTTGCAATGCATTGGCGCTACCACTCTTGACGATTACCGCAAGTATGTAGAACGGGATTCAGCTCTGGAGCGCCGTTTCCAACCCATCCTGGTAAAAGAGCCATCCGTAGACGAAACTCTAGATATCTTACATGGTATCAAGGAACGCTACGAGGACCATCACCGCCTGACAATAAGTGACGAAGCACTACGTTCGGCAGCAAACCTGGCTGCCAGATATATACCCGATCGTTTCATGCCGGACAAGGCAATTGACCTGATTGACGAAGCAGCTTCAAGAGTACACATCCGCCACAGAACGATACCCATCACCCTGAAAGAGGCCAGGCAAGCCGAGGATAATGTACGTAAAGATAAAGATGCGGCGATGTCGACACAGCAATACGAGTATGCTGCTGAGCTACGTGAGCGTGAACTCCAACTAGTAGAAAAAATTAAGAAAATGGAAGCCGAATGGCATACAGAACAAGAACAGGTGAAGCCGGTGGTAACCGCTGATGATATATCTGAGATAGTAAGTATGTGGACAGGAATCCCGGTGGTGCAACTAACTGCCGATGAGACCAAGCGCCTCTTGCAGATGGAAGAGGTATTGCATAAGCGTATTATTGGCCAGGATGAAGCGGTAAGTATCATAGCTAAAGCAGTCAGGCGAGCCCGAGCTGGTCTCAAAGACCCGAGGCATCCTATCGGCAATTTCATCTTTCTTGGTCCCACCGGTGTCGGTAAGACAGAGTTGGCCAGAGCCTTAGCCGAGTTTATGTTCGGCAGCGAGGAGACCCTGATCAGGCTTGACATGTCTGAGTTTATGGAGAGGCACTCTGTCTCTCGATTGGTTGGTGCACCACCGGGTTACGTGGGCTATGACGAAGGTGGGCAGTTAACCGAGGCGGTAAGGCATAAGTCATACTGCACAATACTGCTAGATGAAATAGAAAAGGCTCACCCCGATGTTTTCAATATACTACTGCAAATATTTGATGATGGACACCTGACCGACGCTAAGGGTCGGCGAGTTGACTTCCGCAACAGTATTATTGTTATGACCAGTAACGTAGGCGCTGAGTTAATCAGAAAAGGTAGCACCATTGGTTTTACTGTTCATGACGAGGCCAAGACCCAAGAGGACTCCTACGATAAAATGAAGGATAAGCTCATCGGGGAACTAAAGAAAACCTTCCGCCCCGAGTTCCTAAATCGTATTGACGGGGTGGTAGTGTTTCACTCTCTGACCAAGGAGCATATCCGGAAAATAGTGGATTTGATGCTAGCCTCAGTAACACAGCAACTGGCGGAACGGGAAATAAAACTAGAGGTAACCGAAGCAGCTAAAGATTTATTGGGTGAGAAGGGTTATGACGAAGTCTTTGGAGCTCGACCTCTACGCCGAGTGATTCAAGATATGGTTGAAGATAAGCTCTCGGAAGATTTACTCCGGGGTAAATTTCATGCCGGGGACTCAGCGGTTGTTGATGTGGAAGGGGCAGAGATTGTTGTGCACCCAGCAGCGGTAGGTATTACTGAAGTATAAGAAACTGCTATAAAATATCGGGTTATTCGTGAACAACAGGCTAACTTTTCTAAGACGGGGCGGCAAAACCGGAACACTAGAACCGCCCTTCTGTTTTGCTAAAACTGGCTAACTAGTAAATAGAGGAGTGAACTATAGAGATGGATGTGCTCTGGGGGCAGGCTCTACAGATTGGTGGTGTTGGCTTTGCTACCGTCTTTGTATTATTAATCCTCTTAGCCATAGTCATATGGCTCACTGGAATAGTTCTTGGTAAAATCTATGCTGGCAAGAGTGAAACTACCAGCAAGAAGAAAGGAGATTAGAAAGTGGCTCAAGAAGTGGTAGAGGTTCCCATAACCGGTAAGATCATTGAAGTAAGTATCAAATCAGGGGACGTGGTTGAGGAGGGAGATGTGCTGTGCCTGTTGGAATCGATGAAAATGGAAAATCCTATATTGGCTCCGGTGGGTGGCACTGTCCAGGAAGTGAAAATCGCAGTCGATCAGGTAGTTAGCCCTGGTGAGATAATAACCACTATTGAATATTAATTACAAAGTTGGCGATTGATGTTTGGTCTTTTTGAAACCGGGTTTCAGTTTTTCTATTGGGGCAATCTCATTATGCTCCTCATCGGTGGGACTCTAATCTACCTGGGAATTTCCAAGAAGATGGAGCCCCTCCTCTTGGTACCTATAGGCTTCGGTATACTACTGATTAATCTTCCTCTCGGTGGTTTGATGGATTACGAGCTAAAGATAACGAACACCACCGGAGTTCCAGCCCATGTCCTCAGCATAGGGGTAGATGAATACAGTAGGATTGGAGAGGACGACGTTCTCCTAACGTTAGACTCCGGAGAAGTGTTGGCTCCAGTCCACGGGCGGATCAAGGAAGTTTTAGTTTCGCCGGGTGAGGAAATTCAGCCTGGTGAAGTATTAGCGGTAATGATAACCACGGCACAGACCCCACTGCCGACAGAACCGGTAGGGCTACTCTCCAGAATATTCCAATATGGCATCATGTGGCAGGTGATACCGCCACTCATCTTCCTCTGTTTGGGAGCACTAACTGACTTTGGCCCAATGATAGCCAATCCCAAAACCCTCCTGCTGGGTGCAGCGGCTCAGTTTGGTGTCTATTTTGCCTTTTTTACTGCGCTAGCCTTCGGATTCTCCGTCCCAGAGGCATGCTCTATAGGGATAATCGGAGGTGCCGAAGGTCCAACTACTATTTATGTCACTTCTCTTCTTGCCCCCCATATTATCGGAGCTACTGCGGTAGCCTGCTATACCTATATGGCACTGGTACCCATCATCCAACCGCCAATAATAAAATTGCTCACCACCAAGAAAGAGCGAGCAATATACATGAAACCACAGCTACGTGAAGTGTCAATACGAGAGAAAATTCTGTTTCCAATAACTTCGGCAATTATTGTTATCCTATTTGTTCCTATGTCAGCCCCTCTTATTGGCTGCTTCATGGTAGGAAACCTGTTTATGACCTGCGGTGTTACCGACCGGCTTAGCAAAACGGCACAAACCACATTCATAGATATACTGACCATTTTTCTCACGCTATGCATCGGCGCTACCATGACGGCTGAGAATTTTCTCCTGCCGAAGACATTGTTAGTACTCGTTCTGGGAGTAGTAGCCTTTGGCACAGCTACCGCTGCTGGTGTTTTAATGGCTAAGCTCATGAATCTCTTTTCCAAAGAAAAGATTAACCCCATGATAGGTGCTGCCGGAGTATCGGCTGTACCCATGGCAGCCAGAGTGGTACAGGTCATGGGCCAGAAAGCAAATCCCAAAAACTTCTTGCTGATGCACGCTATGGGTCCCAATGTAGCTGGAGCTATTGGGGCAGCTATCGCCGGTGGTGTATTCCTTGGTATGGTGGGCTGATATTAGCTTATCCGAGTTGCCTCTTGCCTTATTGTTCAAAATAGAATAAAGTTATTCCGTGGTCAGAGCAGATAAACCTCATACGAGAACCATCTTTGTCTGTCAGCAGTGTGGCAAGGAAAGCCTTAAGTGGCTGGGGCGCTGCCCTAGTTGCCAGCAGTGGAATAGCTTTGTTGAACAAGCAGTAGTCACCCCAACTACCTCCCCCTCCTCCAGTTCTCTATCTAACCTACCACAGGAGTTGTCTCAATTAGAGCTTGTAGCCGCCGACCGCTTCACACTTCCTCTGGCCGAGTTTAACCGGGTCCTGGGTGGAGGACTGGTATCAGGCTCTCTAATATTGATAAGTGGTGACCCCGGTATTGGCAAGTCTACTCTACTACTCCAGGTTTCAGCCTTGATAGCTCAGGCTCAAGGTAAAGTAGTCTACGTTTCCGGTGAGGAAACACAGCATCAGATAAAACTCAGATCAGAACGCCTAGGAATAAGCGGTGAGAAGCTCTACCTCATGGCTGAGACTGACCTGGAAGCTATCCTCAGCCAGATTGAGCAGTTAAAACCCAGCCTGGTGGTTATTGATTCTATTCAGGCGGTTTACCTCCCTGAACTGGATACAGGAGCAGGCAGCGTAACCCAGGTGCGAGAGTGCACCCTGCGGCTGATGCACTGGGCAAAGCAAAATTCGATACCTACTTTCATTGCCGGGCACGTAACCAAGGACGGAGCCATCGCCGGCCCACGGGTTCTGGAACACATAGTTGATGTAGTACTCTATCTTGAGGGTGAACCTTTTAGCGCCTACCGACTACTGCGTAGTGTGAAAAATCGCTTTGGCTCTACTAACGAAGTAGGCGTCTTCGAAATGAAGAGTAAGGGGCTGATAGAAGTTGATAATCCATCGTTGGCATTCCTGTCACAGCGTGGAGACGAGACTATAGGCTCAGTCATAATACCTACTCTCGAAGGCACCCGACCACTGCTGGTAGAAGTTCAAGCCCTGACCAATCCTACTAGCTTCGGCTTACCTCGACGCACCGCCAACGGTATTGACTTCGGCCGATTACTGATTATTACCGCAGTGCTCACCAGACGGCTTGGGTTAAAGCTGGGAAATCAGGATATTATCGCCAATGTTACCGGCGGTATCAAGGTTAGCGAGCCAGCGGCTGATTTGGGTGTTGCATTAGCCATTGCCTCCAGCTCCCGCGACATAGGAGTTGATCCTCAACTGATAGCCGTAGGTGAGGTAGGGCTAAGTGGTGAACTCCGAGCCGTCTCCCAGCTAGATAGGAGAGTAGATGAAGCTGTCCGCCTGGGGTTTAAGCGATGCCTGGTACCCAAAGTTAATGCCAGGATTTCAGCCCCTAAGGGTATTGAACTTATCCCGGCCAGCACCCTAAGAGAAGCCATAGGGGTGGGGCTGGTGAGGGGGAAGCCAAGAAACAGAGCCGATTGAAAGAATAGTGAGAAAGAAATGATAGAGAAGCATGTACTGCGTGCTCTTATTTTAGAATTTCTAGGTCGTACGCCACAAACACAAATTGTTGATGCCATCAATAATGTGGAAAGGTTGGTTGCAAAATATGGACTCTTCCCAAGTTCGGATGATTGCCAGCGCCTCAGTGTCGAATACAAATATTACCAGCATAATAACCTAAACCCCGATGACAATCTCACAATCAATGAGATCATTTGGGACCTTATCCTAGAGCGTATAGCAACGCCTGGATTTGATGCAGCAAATCCAAATTTACCTTTCTTTAGACTTACTGAATTTGGTCAAGATTATATTTCTAAATCAGCCCCTCATTACTATGACCCAGATGGCTACATAGAATCCTTAAGGGGAATAGTCCAAAATATTGATTCTGTTATTGAACAGTACATTTTTGAAGGTCTGAATTGCTTTAAGCGGCAGCTCTTTTTCGCCTCAGCAGTCATGATTGGTGCAGCAGCGGAGAAATCAATACTACTACTGTTGCAAGCAATCACCGATTCCATGAGCAATCCAAGCAGTAAAACAAAAGCAGCTCGATTGCTAGATAGACCAAACCTGCCAGAGATTTTTGAGATGATTAGGAAAACAATTGATCCGCTTATTAAGGCAAAGACCATTCCTTATTCTGTTCATCAGGGTTGTACGGAACACCTGATATCACTTTTCGAGATGATTCGTGTTCAAAGAAATGATGCAATTCATCCTATATCGGGACAGGTCGACAGGGTTAAGGTTTTTCTATCGTTACAAACCCTATCAACAGCACTTGAGTCTATTTACAAGCTGATTGAGTGGTTTAAAAGTAATACCATTTCATAGAGAATATTAGGTTGAATAATGATCATCGTTATGTAAATCTTGTACAGATGGTCTCTATATTAAAGAATTAGAATACCCTTCTCGCTGAATCTTTCAGCAACTATGAACGAGTACATACCATTGACGCGGTGTTAACTATAGATTATTATTAATTACACCAGTTTATTTAAAGTCGTAACCATGAATTGATGAAGCAGGGGCTAATGAAGTACCGTAGAATCTTCCCTATTCTGTTATTAAGCATTATTCTATCACTGGTGACAGCGTTCCCCACCACCCCGGCCTATGCTGGTGAGAATATTCATCTCTCACCTGAGGAAGGCGAAATCGGCGATAAGATTGATATTGAAGGCCATGGTTTTGATGCTGATACAACACTCCGCATCTATTTTTCCAGTGACGAAGCCGATGATGGCGATGACATTGATACTGAGGTTACTGCCTATGAAAGTACGGGAATAAAATGGACTAATGCCGATGGTGAGCTCACCACTACTTTCACTGTGCCCAGCGGACTTACCGATGGCGAACATAGCGAAGATGTGCACGGTGGTAATTACTATGTTTATGTTACCTACCACCACAGCACCACCATATTAGATGTTGCTAGATTTGCTGTAATCGGCGGTGAGATTGAGATAAACCCCGAAGTAGGGCAAGTAGGCACCGAAGTCGAAATTAGCGGCAAGAGATTCGGTATCGGTCAAGAGATTACTATTGAATATGATAGTGATGGCATTGACATAGCCAGTGGGGATAAAGAAACCAATGACGAAGGTACGTTTATCTGTACCATCATCATTCCGGAAAACACTTTTGGTGACCATACTATAACAGTCACCGATGAATCTGGCAATGAACCCACAGCCGAGTTCAGTGTAAAACCTAAAATAACCATAGACCCAACCTCAGGAGCGACCGGTGAGATAATAAAGGTTAATGGCTTCGGCTTTAATGGCAGAGACCCGATAACCCTCACCTTTGATGGTTATAGAATTTCTACTACGTCGTTATCCCTAGATACCAATGGCAAAGGTAGCTTCACTGATAGCTTCATGGTCCCTCATTATGCTATCAGTGGCATCAGTAAAATAAGAGCCAGTGATAGCTCACGCAATTCGGCTGAGGATGAGTTAACCATTTTGGCTGGCATTAATATAGACCCGGCTACTAGTCAGACTTCACCCGGGCACGCTGGCCTGGAGCTCACCATCTATGGTACTGGATTTATTGCCGAGACTCCAATTACCATCACTTACGATAAGCCCACTGTAGCTACAGTTACTGCTGATGCTAAGGGAAATTTCTCAACTATGTTTACCATACCACCCAGCGTTGCCGGGAATCATACGGTAACTGTCACTGATGGTACCAATACCCTGACGTCCAACGTCACTATGGAATCAGAAGCACCACTGATACCAGTGCCATTGCTACCCGAAGTAGCTACCACAGCAGGAGCAGAGATATACTTTGATTGGGGGGATGTTAGTGACCCCAGTGGTATAACTTACACCCTCCAAATTGGGACTGATGCCGATTTCACCACAATAGTTCTCGAGCAGACAGGACTGGCTCAATCCGAATACACCATCAAAACAGAAGAAAAACTAGAGCCAACCGGAACCAACGCCCCTTACCATTGGAGGGTAAGAGCAATAGACGGGGCTTCTAATGAAGGCGAGTGGACAATCCCGATGTTATTCTATGTTGACTATTCCCAAGAAGTAACGCCTGCTTGGACTCTGTATATCTGGATAGGACTTGGGGTACTATTACTTGGCATCCTTGGTTTCTGGGTATTCAGAAGAATCAAAAGATAACAAGACTTCCATATCTTGCTGTGGTTCCATTCTATCGATGGGAAAACAGGAACAGGGGCCAGTAAATATTTGCTAATTATGGTTTTGTTTTTAGACTAATCTGTATTTCCTTACCATGCTTAGTAGCCTGTTCCACCAATGGTATCTCTCCTAAAACATTAACCAAAGGCGTTGGTTTTCTTGCCAATACAGTAACTCTGATACCTTCATCCACCGAGCCACTAATCAATGCCACACGCAGGTCTTGGACTTGGTGTAAAGCCTCTTCTAAGTTCTTCATCTGTTTCGAATCTACCGGTGGCAGTATTGTCAGTTCCACCATTCCTTCATAAAGCTCAGCACTGACTCTCTCCTTAGTCTCGTCGGCCTCCTGCTTAGCCTTCTCTTTAGCGGCTAGCTGAGCTTCTTTATTAGGCTGATCCTCAGCCTCCCGCTTGGCTGTTTCTTTAGCCTCTTCGGCTTCCTGCTTAGCCTTCTCTCTGGCGGCTAGCTCAGCTTCTTTCTTAGCCCTGGTCTCAGCCTCTTTAGCCTTTTTAGCTTCCTCAGCCTCCCGCTTGGCTGTTTCTTTAGCCTCTTCGGCTTCCCTCTTAGCTTTCTCTCTGGCAGCTAGCTCAGCTTCTTTCTTAGCCCTGGTCTCAGCCTCTTTAGCCTTTTTAGCTTCCTCAGCCTCCCGCTTGGCTATCTCTTTAGTCTCTTTGGCTTCCCTCTTAGCCTTCTCTTTGGCGACTAGCTCAGCTTCCTTCCTAGCCCTGGCCTCAGCCTCTTTGGCCCTTTTAGCTCTCTCTTTAGCCTCTTCGGCTTCCCTCTTGGCCTTCTCCTTAGCCTCTTTAAGTTCCCCTTTTATCCTCTCCTCAAGCTCCCTGAGTTTCCTCTTTGCCGCAGCTGTATCACTCACTGGCCTAATCTCCTAAATATAACAACCATATAAATTGTGGGCACACTATAAGGCATAGCTGTATTGGCTTCCCACATACAAAATCCTTAACTCTAGTATAAAGATAGTTAAAAACTCTGTCAATTGCTACCGGTGATTTGTTGTCTTAACCCTTCGGCAGAATTATTTCTCTCCACAAAATGGCTTAAAGGTTTCTCCAAGAACTCAGAGCCTCTGCTATCTTGCTGTGTAGTACTTTTTCGCTACTGAAAATAGCCCATTTAGGTGATTGCGTTAGGGAATGAGATAGGTTATTGTAGTAATAGATAAGTTTAGTAGTAATAGTTAAGTTTAAGGTAGTTTAAACTAGAAAGTAGATATGGCAAACCATAGTGGCATAGATGGTATGTTGACCATAAGCGAAGTAGCCCAACTGCTTAACGTGCACATCAACACGGTAAGGCGGTGGAGCAATCAGGGAATACTAAAGTCATACCGCATCGGGTCCCGGGGTGACCGCAGGTTCCGGCAGGATGACATTGATGGCTTCCTGGTACAGGGAGATAATGATATAGGAGTGAAGAAAGAGAAGGCCTCATTTGACAGGCTAGATACCAGAGTGTGATAATAATCTATTAGACATAAGATAAATACTCAGCTGGGAGGTAGTTGAGTGAAGAATATTTTAGTAATGATAATTGATAAGCAGGCTTTTTTCAGGGCTGGTGTATGCCAGGCATTATCTCAACAACCTGATTTCGAGGTACTGGAAGGTGCCCCAGATGACAATCCGCTAGGAATAATTGAGGAAAGCTCTCCAAATGTGGTACTACTCGATATTGACTTTCCTTCCCTCAGTGGGCTTAAACTGGGCAGACAAATTATACGGCGCCACCCGAATATTAGATTAATAATGCTAAGCACCAACCTTGATAATGGGGAGCTTTTTGAGATTATTAAGACCGGAGCTGTAGCTTACCTAAATAAGAATACTACAGGCGAAGAGCTGGCTAGTGTTATTAGACAAGCCTGCCGTGGCGAATATCCCATAAATGATAGCCTTCTGGCTAAACCCAAGGTAGCCGAGCATGTATTAAGGCAATTTCAGGATATAGTATCAATGGGGAAAACTATGGAAACTATAACTGCTCCCCTTACTCACAGAGAGGCACAGATCCTGAACTATATTGCCGACGGCAATTCAAATAAACAGATTGCCAAGGTTCTAGAAATCAGTGAACAAACTATTAAGAATCATGTAAGTTCCATCCTTCGTAAGTTAAATGCTAATGACCGGACCCATGCTGCCGTGCTGGCTATACGCCACGGCTGGATTTCAGCGGAGGAAAAAACCTAAGATTTTAGCAGGATTTTAACAGTAATTTTATGGGTAATAAATTACCATAGCTTAAGATGAATAAGTAACAAAATGTAGGCATAGACAATTTTGGTAAGGAAACAGTTGGAAGTGTGAGTAATATTCTTGACTTTCGTAAACTGGTGAACTACACTACTACACTGCCTGACTGAGTGAAACAGGAGAATAAATGCCGGAAGGTAAAGTGCAACAATTGGAACCTAAGTTGGAGATAAAAGACCAGGTCATAGAATATCTGAAAAATCAGGGGTATAAAATAGCCGAGAGGGCTAACCTCCGTGGTAAATCAGGTGTTGAGCATACCCTTGACATACTGGCAGAGAAGGATGACGGCTTTATTACCTATACCATGGCTATTGACATTACCACCAGCGATGACAGGGAAGCAGAATTGACTACCGTTTTCAACCTGGCTAATAAAACCTACGATACTGGCATTCATGACAGAGCTCTTATTACCTTGGCTGAACTTAGCCAAGAGGCCAAAGAGTTTGCCCAAAAGCAATGAATCAAGATCTTTGATGAAAACCAGATGGCAGCATTATCAACTCTAAAGCCTGTGCAAATGGCTAAACCAGATGAGCTTTTCAGGTTTGAGACAAAGTCCCAATTACTGGACTCGCTAGCCAATCGCGGCTATAGAATTGAGGGAAAAGCCAAAGTTCGAGGCAGGTCAGGGGTTGACTTCACCTTTGATATACTAGCCTATAATGACGATGGACAGATTGGGCATAGCTTGGGAATGGATATTATTAGTGGGGAAGGAGAGGTCAACCTAGACCAAGTAACCCTGTTTGATACTAAAGCCTACGATGTCGGCATTGATAACAAAGCCATTTTGGTATCACCAAAGCTCAGCCCCGAAGCCAGGCAATTTGCTCAACACCAACGGATAAAAGTCCTTGAGTTAGGCCCAAAGCCATTTTCTGAATTCCTTGATACTCCACAAAAGCTGCCCCAACCTGAAGAGCAGCTAACTAAGCCAGGTAAACCAGAAGCCAAGCCGATAAGACTTTCACCTCAGCCTGAGGCATTGCAGCTCATCCCTGAAGTGATGGCAAGAAGATACAATGCCATACCCTTGACTATCTCTGGTAAGACATTGCAGGTAGCTATGGCAGACCCAGCTGATATCTTTGCTCTGGAGGCTTTCTCTGCCCAGAGCAAAAAAAGGATTAAGCCTATAGCCGCTAGCTCTAAAGAAGTCAGAAATGCCATTGACTTAAACTATAAGGGTTACGGTGAGATTGAAAGGGAGATTTCCGATATCTCTATCTCTAGGGAACCAACTGATGAGGCATTTGCCATTGATGCGACTGTTGATGCACCTATAGCTAAGGCGCTTAACCTTATTATTGATGAGGCGGTTAAAGCCCGGTCTTCGGACATACACCTTGAGCCAGATGAGGGTAGGTTAAGGATACGCTACCGTATTGATGGTACTCTCCAGGATATGATATCTTTACCTTTAAATATACATCCGGCTCTTATCTCCCGAATTAAAATCTTATCTGATATGAACATTGCTGACCATCATCGTCCCCAAGATGGTCAATTCTCTACCGAGGCCAAAGGGCGGCAAATAGATGTGCGAGTGGCTACTGCCCCTACCGTCCATGGCGAGATGGGAGTATTACGCCTTCTTGACAAGTCGCTGGCACTTATAGAAATGTCTGGGCTTGGTTTCCTACCCGATAGTCTAGCCAAGTATGAAGCTATGCTCAAAGTTCCCTATGGCATGATTCTAATTAGTGGCCCTACTGGAGCCGGCAAAACTACCACTTTATATGCCTCAATCAACTCTCTTGATGTGATAGGTAAAAACATCATTACCATTGAAGACCCTGCCGAGTACCGGTTTAAGGATATCAATCAAATTCAGCTCAATCCTCAAGCTGGTATTACCTTCGCCAGCGGACTACGGTCTATACTTCGCCTTGACCCTGATGTGATAATGGTGGGTGAGATACGTGATGTTGAAACAGCTAATATAGCTATTCAGGCAGCTTTAACCGGTCATCTAATGCTGTCTTCTATTCATGCCAATGATGCCACCGGTGTCCTGTTTCGTCTCCTTGACCTAAAGGTGGAACCCTTTCTGATAGCCTCAGCAGTCACCGGCGTTGTGGCTCAACGGATGGTACGCCGCATTTGCCCCGATTGTGCTCACCTCATTGAGGCTCCTTTGGTAGAGCAAATGGCCTACGAACAGGCAATGGGGGAGAAGCAAACTGAATTTCTGTATGGTACCGGCTGCAAATCATGTAGCTATACTGGGTACCAGGGCCGGACAGGAATCTTTGAGATTCTAGCAATGAGTGATAACATAAGAATGATGGCGACTCGTAATGCCAATACCAGTGATATTCGAATCCTAGCACTAAAAGAGGGTATGACATCTATGATGACTGATGGCATGCGTAAGGTGAAAGCCGGTATTACTACCCCCTCGGAAGTGCTACGGGTTACCTACTCTCCAGTCTAATGGTTTGGAGGCTAAAATGGATTACGCTTATGTAGCCTATACTGAAGATAGAAGATTGGTTAAAGGTAAGCTTTCTGCTACCAATGAAGAAGCGGCCACCAATCTATTGAGCTATGGCGGCTATCAGGTGGTTAACCTCAAGAAGATTGTTCCCTTTTTCAATACAGAAAAGCTGGTTGCCGCCTTCACCCGGATAAAGCCGAGAGAAATAATAATGTTTTCTCGCCAGTTGGCTTTACTCCTTGAGTCCGGCACTGATATTGTTACCTCGCTGGACCTATTACAGAGCCAAGTAACTAATCGCACACTGAGGGGGATGCTCGGTGAGGTAGCCTCTAATATTCGTGGTGGTTCCTCACTATCAGCGGCTCTAAGTAAACATCCACGGGCCTTTTCTTCGGTCTACCACCGGGCAATAGCTGCCGGTGAGCAAGGTGGCAATCTGGAAGTGGTGCTACGGCAAATGGCTGATTATATAGAGAGGGGCGTCAACACTGAAAAAAAGATTAAAGGTGCCTTGACCTACCCTATTATTGTGGCTCTTGTCGCTATTGTAGTGATACTTTTATTGGTTACCTTTGTTTTGCCCACTTTTGTCAGCCTGTTCACTGCCTTTGGAGCTGACCTACCGTTAGCCACCAGGATACTCATTGGGCTTACTGACTGGCTTGGTAGTTACGGGCTCTATCTTTTTATAGTAATAGGCGCGGCGGTTGCTGTAACTTTTATTTACATCAAAACTCCAGCCGGGAAATACCAGTTGGATAAACTATCACTCAGGTTACCAGTACTTGGGCGTATTTTTCTCCTTAATGAGCTTTCCCGCTGCTGCCGGACCATTTCCTTGCTGTTCAAGGTGGGTATACCTCTACCGGAAATTTTGGTTATGGTTACCCACGGCACTAGCAATAAGGCTATGGCTGAAGCACTGGCTGGGGTTCAGCAGGAGCTGGTTAGAGGTGAGGGTATCTCTCGGCCTATGGCCAAGAGGAGTCTCTTTCTTCCCTTGATGGTGCAGATGGTTAGTGTTGGTGAGGAAACGGGTAACCTTGACAATACACTAGCTACGGTAGCTCAGAGCTATGAGACCGACGCTGATGATAGAACTAGTGCCGCTGTAGGGCTTATTCAGCCGGCTATGATAATTGTTATCGGCTTAGTAGTTGGTTTTATCGCCATTGCCCTATTCAGTGCTATGTATGGTATCTACGGTCAGATGGGTTGACCAGGAGGCGAGTTATGATAAAAAATGAGAAAGGTATGAGCCTCATTGAGGTGCTAGTAGCCCTGGCTATCCTGGGCATAGCTGCGGCTGCCTTTCTTAGTGGTCTGGCTACTGTCTCAAGGGCTCTTATTATTGCTGATGAGCGAACCACTGCCGAAAGCCTGGCTAAAACCGAAATACGTACCTGGGAAATAGACCTGTAATAGGGACAATTTACATAGTGGTCTTTTTATTGTAATGCAGATATGTTAAGATAGTTATGTACAGGTTGGTAACAGGATAGAAGAGGAGTAAATAAACTAATGAAATTTAGTAGGACAGCCTGGTTAGTTCTGATTATTGGTATCTTTGTTATTGCCATCGGCAGTTTATACTGGCTATATATGCAGGATGGGCATGAGCAGGAGCAGCTGAGCCAAACGCTGTCGACGACTCAAGCCACCCTGCCTAAACTCGCTTCAGAAAGGACAAACCTAGAAGGCACCCTGACTGACCTGGAAGACAGGCTGGCTCAAGCTATATCACAGCTGAGGGTAAGCAATGCTGTCTTCCCTGCCTCTGTGCAGAGCATTGAGATAGATGAAATGTTATTTGGCATTGCTGATAATTGGAGCCTGGAGATAACCAATCTCACAGCGACGGAGCCGAATGATACCTCGGTTTCGCCAGAGATAGAGGATATCGAGGCAGAAGATATCGAGGTAGAGGATGTTAACTACCAGCTTACCTCTTTTACCGTTGAAATGAAGGGGCAGGTATCCGATATTCTTGGTTTTTTTGACTCTGTAGTCAACCACCGTGATTTTACTACTGCTGCTGTAGAGATGGTAACAATAGTGGTTCCTGAACCGGTGAGTGCGACGGAGAGAGAGCAATTAACCGAAGACGAGATAGAAGACAGGGAGACACCGACAGCTACCATTAACATTGTTATCTATGCTTATAAAGGTGAATAAATTATGGCTACTACTTTATTTATTGACGATTCCAACATCAGACTGCTAGTAACCAAAGGCAAGCGAGTACAAAAGTGGGCACGCTTACCGCTGGAGCCAGGCTTGGTCAGAGACGGGGTTATCATCGACGAAGACCAGGTAGTTGACCAGCTTAGAGAGCTATTTAAGCTGCAAAAGGTAAGTGCCCGGAAAGTCATTGCTGGCATAAGCGGACTCAATTCTCTATACCGCTTAATAACACTGCCGGAGCTACCGGAAGCAGTACGGGCTGAAGCAGTAAGACATGAGGCAAGACGAGTGATACCAGTATCTTTAGACCAAATGCACCTTGCCTATCAGGCTCTACCTGGTCCGCCGGGAGAAACGCGCCTTTTCCTGGCAGCCTTCCCTCGAAATACAACCGATGCCTTAATCAGGACACTGCGCCAGGCAGGTGTTGAGCCATACCTCATGGACCTGGCACCGCTAGCCTTGTGTCGAACGGCGAATGAACCCAGAGCTATAATCGTTAATGTCTGGTCAACTAACCTTGATATTGTGATTATGGCTGACAGGGTGCCCCAGGTACTACGCAGCCTGTCTCTACCTGGTGAGGCAACATCCTTATCAGAAATGCTGCCAGTTATTACCGAAGAGCTTGAGAGAACTATTACCTTCTATAATTCCAGCCACATGGAGAGTCCTCTGGATTCAACGGTGCCGATATTAATCAGTGGTGACCTGGCTGAGGCACCAGATACCTGGCAAGCGCTGGCTGGCAAAGAAAGCTACTCAGTTTCAATTCTGCCCTCGCCGATAGAGTTCCCCGAGGGCTTTGACCCAAGCCAGTTTATGGTCAATATAGGGCTGGCTCTCAAAGAGCTACTATCGGAAAAAGAAGCAAACTTTTCACTAGTGAATTTGAATACCATGCCTGAGATTTACCTGCCCAAGGCTCGGCATTTAGGAAGAACCCTTATCCCAATTGCTGTCGCTATTGTTGGTGCTGGACTAACCTTTTACGCTTATACTCTCCTCCAAGGTAGTATGGCTCAAACCGACGCTTTACGTGTTCAACTGCCACCTGTCCAGAGCCAGATTGCCGAGTACCAAAAGGAAATAGCTACACTGAAGGAGCAGATTGTACAGTTAGAACCCCAGGTTGCGCCACTAGAAGCCACGGCCGGAGTTTTTGAGACTACCTTTGCCAGTATGGTAGAGGTACGAGAACAGATTAACGAGGATTTGAGCCGGATTACTGGCCTGGTACCAGCGGATATAGCTTTGCTCTATGGTGGTGATAAAACACCTTCACTACCTGGTCGTCTAGACACGGCTGAGATTAATCATAGTGTTGAGGAAGTAATGGTAACAGGAGTGGCTCCGGATGAGGTTGCTGATATTTTTAGTTATGCCAGAGCTTTGAGAAGTAGCGGTCGATTCTCTATGGTTGTTATCTCATCTATAGAGGCCTATGAAGAGACTATAGAGGAAGAAGGAGTAGATGAAGAAGATTGGGAGACTGTTAGAGGATACAACTTCGTCTTTCTCCTTAAACGGTAGGGGGATGGAGGGGCGATGAGATGGATATTTTTTCATTACTACACACAGCTATATTAAGGAACGCCTCTGACTTGCATCTGGTTGTCTCAAGTCCGCCAATGCTGCGGGTCAAGGGTTTTCTGGAATCGGTAAATGGCACTGCCCCGCTAACTCCAACCGACATAAGCCAGGCTTTCCTCCAGGTAACCACGCCTGAGGAACGGGAGAGTTTTACCCGGCATCTGGAGCTTGATTTTGGCTATTCCCTGTCTGATGGCACTCGCCTTCGGTGCAATGCTGCTCAGCAACGAGGGGCTATCAGCCTTGCTATACGCCTCCTGCCACCAAAAATCATGACTATTGATGAGCTGGAGCTACCTGAAATATGTAAGGAGCTTGCCCTGAAGCCGAGAGGACTGGTAGTAGTTACCGGACCTACCGGCAGCGGTAAGAGCACTAGCCAGGCAGCGATGATTCAGCATTTGAATGCTAATGAAAGCCGCCATATAGTTACCATTGAAGACCCTATTGAATATGTTCATCCCAGCATTAACTGCGCTATAACCCAGCGACAGTTAGGTAGTGATACGCTGTCCTTTGCCCAGGCACTAAAGCATGTCTTGCGGCAAGACCCGGATGTGATTCTGGTAGGTGAGATGAGAGACCTGGAAACGGCGGCCGCCGTACTTTCTATAGCCGAGACTGGTCACCTGATAATGTCCACTGGTCACGCCCCCAGTGCACCTCAGGCAATAGAGAGGATAATAGACCTATTCCCACCCGATGAGCGCCACCTGGCTCAGGCAAGGCTGGCATCTCTACTGATTGGTGTGCTGTGTCAAGCACTGGTGCCTCGAGCCGATGGCTTAGGGAGAATTGCTGCTGTAGAGATTATGCTGGGCAATCCAGCAGCAAAGAACCTCATTCGTGAAGGGAAAATGTACCAGTTGCCCAATGTAATCCGCACCCACCGGGAGCTAGGTATGATTTCTCTGGATGAGGCACTGGTTGACCTCTACCTCAGACAAAAGATTACCGACGAAAGCATGCTCGCCTGGTGTAATGACCGCCAGGAAGTAGATAAGCTTATCGGTAGGGTGGAAGTCAAATTCTAGGGGGAAAGGTTAATCATTTAAAGCCTGCCTCCAAGTATTCTGGCTGAATTCTTCTGCCCATATTATATGCCAATCCTATTCCCTTCCCCTTAATTAAGAAAGAAGTACGGCTAACATTCAGTTGTTGCAATGCTTTCTTAGTATCACTAGCCACCCTTGCTTTTTCGCACTGTTTGAGGCGGTGCTTAAACAACCAGTAGTGAAACTCCTTCAACTCGGCCAGGCCGGTTGACTTAAGTTGCGGGTAACCTTTTTCCTGCCGAAATCGTCTAAACAGCACCGCTTTGGTAGCTCCATATATTCGCCGAAAAACCTCATTATCGTGGTCAAGCTCTTTATTAAGACCTAGAGTCCGTCTTTCTTTGCGTACCTCCTCTCGCACCGCCAGAATTAATGCTTCTTCTACAGTAATGCCATAAAAGTAGTTAAGACATTGACGATATTTAGTGCTACCAATAAGTTCTTTGAATTTGTTATTGTCCAGCTCAATTGGAGGTTTCGCATAAAAAAGGAGGTCAGTCTGCTCATCATCAGGTAACAAGTCATCTACCGTCTGGCACAGGCGTTCTGCCAAAAGTAACCAGTCAAAGGCTTCACTATCAATAAGGTAACGGTAAGTACGACCATTATGAGTTTCCTCAGCGGTTGTCCATAATCCGATAGCCTCAAGCAAGGCTATGTACCAGTGCTTGCCGCTCATAATAGCCTGCTTGAAGTGTTTTATAGCCTCATCATCGGCCAAGGTCAGTTGAGAGTTCGGTAATGGTTTATCAGAACTGGTCATTTTGTTTCTCTGGGGAAATCGGCTTTAAGATTCTCGTAGTAGTCAAGCTTGCCGGTGGTTACCAGTTCGGTGATCTTTTTAGTAATTGCCTCCCCCACCCCGGGGATTTCCTTTAACCTGTCTTCCTTGACCAGTTGCTCCACCTCTACCGGCAGGTGCTCAATGGAGTGGGCCACCTTCTGGTAAGCCCTTATCTTAAAGATATTTTCCTTCTTGAGCTTCAGCATCTCGGCAATATCATTAAATACGGCGGTAATCTCACTGTTTTTCACTTGACTCTAATTAAGATTGTTTAGTCACGTTTGCACAGGTATGCTGGGTTAAGCCCTTGAGCATAGAAGACTTCTGCAACGGCACTCTGGACATTGGAGTTTAGAGTCGCTTCTACTTGTGGGTTTGGATCTACCCAAATTGGATGCCCTACCAATTTTTGGCAAACAGCCTCGATTCTATCCCAAGTTTCTAAAGATACTTGACGGTAGAAAACTGGGTCATCGGAACGCAGATACATTAGAATTATCAACGCATCAGCAATTAATTTTGTCCACTCTCTAAAAGAAGCTCGGTAAAAGAGTTTTCTGATCTTTTTATGTTCAATGCTGTCTGGGTTTTCCGGTGTCCACTTGCCTTGTAGACAGTTTTGTGTCACGAGATTAAATAGACGTACAATATTGCTACGTTCATCCTCTCGAAAATTCTGATCAGACTCCATAGGTTCGTTTAATAGTGGTTTCTTAATTAGCAGATTAACCCACCAAGCGAACATGTCATAATTCAATGGCCTTTTACCAGGTCTTCTCTCCTCACTTACAAAGCGTGCGATTTCACAGTTAGAATCCTCATATATGGACTGAGTTGTATAAGCTACGATATCTTTTTCAACTTCCTTCCTAGATTTACCAAGGGCTTGTGGTAAATCTACTTCGCTTATTAGTCTGCCTAGATGAGAATCTTGCCACTGTTTGAATAATTCTTGGAAATTCGCGGTAAGTTTTTTGTACAATTCTGATGTCTTAAACTCCTGCTGGCGCAAAGGACCGTGCCCCTCTATCACTACTCTTCGGACCATCTCAAGTGGAGGGTCTATGAACACTTTACAATCTAAGGTATCATTCTGGTTGCCCAAGGCTTGGGCTGTCGCTTTGTGTTGTCCGTCAAATACCTTAATTTGACTTTCGCTAGTGATAAGGCGGCAAACAGTTGGTGAAAGCTGGAAATTTTGTCTTAAGTTTAGTGCTAGGTCTCGTAAGCGCTTATGCTCTAATCCTCTAGGTTGCACATCCACATCGCTATCAAGATATTTCCTAGGAATGGGATAGTAAAAATACCACAATTTGGTATTAGGGCAGTGATATAATGGTGCTTTTCCACTATCTCCCAGCGTGATTTCTCTGTTCTCATAGTCAATTTGGAATTGAAGTTTCTCACCCATAGGATTTAACTTATTAGTCACGTCAGTAAACCTTAATAAGTTACCAAACTCCCTCTCAAGCCTTAACTCTTCTTTATAATCCTCAAGGCTCCTAGTCCCTTTGCCTTTATGGCATTTCCTATGTACGCCAGCAAAATTCACCAATTCGTTAGAACCACCAGCATCCAAAGATCTAATATGGTCGAAGTCTAACTCTGGCATATCCTCTTCAGAAACTGGCTCACCGCAAATAAAACAGTAAGGTTTGTCCTGTAGTACTTGTCGCTTTTCAGCTGATGTCAGCATTTTCCTGCGCATTTCGCTACCTCCCCCTAATTAACTTTTTCAGGATTCTACCTTCTCCCACCATTATTTTATTTCCCACCCTTCAATCAACTCCCGGAAAGCATCAAAGCATATGCCCTCTGAGTTTTATCCTGGCCAGGTGCAATAGGATAGGATGTCTCTCCCCAAATTCTTCTAACAGGCCATAATCCATGTTGCACTTAATTTCCTGGTTCAGGTCCTTCTTTTCCTTTGCCTGTTTTATTCTCTGGAGGGTCTCCTTCTTTAACGGGAGAATAAATTTACGTCTCTTCTCCTGTTTGGTGAGGGGCTCCTTAGACTTAGACAGCTTATCTATAGCCTCACTCAGGTCCTGGATTTCCTGCTCTAACTCTTCATCTGTCATTACGATGCGCTCCTCCCACAGCATTTTTTGTATTTCTTGCCGCTGCCGCAGGGGCAGGGGTCATTACGGCCTACTTTTTTGCCAGCCACCTTCAGCGATTGTTTCTTATCATCCTTGCCAGCAACAACTTGAGTCATTGGTGTAGACGCTTCTTGGGGAGCCCCCTTTTTGCCAATACTGACATGATATATAGTGTGCACCACGTCATGCTGAATAGTGGATAGAAAATTCTCAAATAGCTCGTGCCCCCGCCGTTTGTAAGCCACTAGGGGATCGCGTTGGCCGGCTGCCATCAGTCCTATCCCCTGGCGCATATCTTCCATCATGGTCAGGTGCTCTATCCACAGGTTATCCATTATGCGCAGCATCACCAGGCGCTCCAGCACCCTCGTATTGTCTGAGCCGAGCTCTTTCTCTCTCTGGTTATATACGCTTTCCGCCTGGCTAATCAGTTCACCTTCAATTTGCTGCGATTTCATTTGGGAAAGGACACTGGCATTGACTGTGGGAGGTAGGGGGAAAATAGTTGCCACGTCGGCGAGTAGGCCCTCCAGGTCCCAATCAATACCATGCCCATCACCAATATGAGCGGCTATCATGCCCTGTATTTCTTCTTTAACCATGGGCAGGATGTTTGATTTAAGGTCGGCGCCGCTTAATATCTTTTTCCGCTCACCGTAGATAATCTCACGGTGCCGGTTAACGACATCATCATACTCCACCAGGTGCTTGCGCATATCAAAATGGTAACCCTCAACCCTTTTTTGCACGTCGGTTATAGCTTTGGTTAACAATGCATTCTCAATTGGGGTATCCTCATCCATCCCAACCCACTGCATAAAGCCCTTGATGCGGTCGCCACCGAAGCGGCGCATAATATCATCCTCTAAAGAGACATAGAAGCGAGTGCTTCCCGGGTCACCCTGTCGGCCAGCTCGACCTCGTAGCTGGTTATCAATTCGCCGCGCCTCGTGGCGTTCGGTACCGATAATGTAGAGCCCGCCAAACTCAATTACCTGGTCGTGTTTTTCCCGCCACTCCGGTTCATCCCCGTTAGTGGGTGCTTTGCCGCCGAGGACAATATCAACGCCACGTCCAGCCATGTTGGTGGCCACAGTTACTGCACCCGGCTGCCCTGCCTGGGCGATGATGCCCGCCTCCCTCTCATGATACTTGGCATTAAGCATCTGAACCGGTATACCCTTCTTCTTCAGCAGGTTGCTCAGGTCTTCTGAGTTTTTGATTGATACGGTACCAACCAGTACCGGGCGTCCTTCTTTGTGAAGCTGCTCTATCTCATTCACCACTGCCTTGAATTTAGCTGTTTCATCCCGGTAAATCTGGTCGGGGAAGTCCTGGCGAATCATCGGTTTATGGGTGGGAATAACCGCTACGTCAAGCTTATATATCTTGTGGAACTCCTCAGCCTCGGTGACAGCCGTACCTGTCATGCCAGCCAATTTCTGATACATGCGGAAATAATTCTGGATGGTAATAGTAGCAAAGGTCATGCTCTCCCGTTGGACCTTAACTCCTTCCTTGGCTTCTATTGCTTGGTGAAGTCCCTCGGAATAGCGCCGACCGAACATTAATCTGCCGGTGAACTCATCAACGATAATAACCTGGCCGTCCTTAACTACGTACTCACGGTCTTTTTTATACAGCACTTGAGCCTTAAGGGCATTATCCAGGTAGTGAGTCAGGGAGTGGTTTGCCGGGTCATAGAGATCTGGTGACTTTAGCAGGCCTTCCCTCTTAAGCATACTCTCTATGGCAGTAATGCCGGCATCGGTCAGGTTTACCGTGCGTGTCTTTTCGTCTACGGTGTAATTCTCCTCTTGACGCAAACGAGGGACAAGCCGGGCAAATACCTGATATTTCTGAGTCGCTTCCTCAGCCGGGCCACTGATAATAAGCGGCGTGCGTGCCTCATCAACCAGGAGATTGTCTACTTCATCAACAATGGCGTAGTTTACCTTACGTTGCACACAACGAGACAAATCCACGACCATGTTGTCTCTGAGGTAGTCGAAACCGAACTCACTGCTGGTGCCGTAAGTAATATCGGCTTTGTAAGCCTCGGCACGGGAGATAGGACGAAAATGTTGCCACTGCTGGTCTTCTGAATCAAAGTTGGGGTCGTAAAGGCGAGCGGGAGAATGCTCATCCGTAGTCTGCTGAGGGTAAATACTGGCAACGCTTATCCCCAAGGTGTGGTAGATAGGCCCCATCCAGTATGGGTCTCGCCGAGCCAGATAGTCGTTTACGGTAACCAAGTGACAGCCCCGACTGGTAAGGGAGTTGAGGTAAAGGGGAAGAGTAGCTACCAGTGTTTTGCCCTCGCCGGTTTTCATCTCGGCGATTTTGCCCTGATGAAGGACAATACCGCCCATGAGCTGCACATCGAAGTGGCGTTGGCGAATGGTTCGCTTGGCAGCTTCGCGGACAGCCGCAAAGGCTTCGGGCAGTAGCTCATCAAGTGAACTACCGGCAGTAATCCTGGTTTTAAACTCCTCGGTCTTGGTGCGAAGTTCATCATTACTGAAGCGCTCAAATTCAGGTTCCAGCTCATTTATTTGGTTTACTATCGGCCGTAGCCGTTTTAGCTCTTTCTCATTGGAATCAGCCAGACCACCCAACCATTTAAGCACGTTCTTCTCCCCCAATCAGCCTCCTAGCTTTCTCTGCCATTGAACTGAAGACCATAACCTTAACCTCGCCCATCCCATTTACAGCAAACATATGCACTGAAGGTGCAGCGTTTGATTTCAGGAGGCAAGCTATTCCATAGCTCTCAAGTAAGCCCTTGATAACCTGGGCTTCCAACTCGCCTCTTGCTTTGTATACCTCTACCAATTTATCATTCTTGCTCAAACATAGCTCCTACTGACATACCGGTATGAATGCGGTGGATAGCTTCACCCAGTAACGGGGCGATGGGCAAGACGGTAATCTTATCCGATTTCTTCTCGTTGTTGATGGGTACGGTGTCAGTAACTACCACCTCTTTTACTGGAGACGAGGCTATTCTCTGAAGAGCTGTGCCAGAGAATATTGGGTGGGTACAACAAGCGTATACTTCTTTGGCGCCTCGTTCTAACAGAGTGGAAACCGTGTTTACCAGGGAGCCGGCAGTGTCTATTTCGTCATCCAAGGTAAGCGCCACCTTGCCTGCTACTTCACCGATGACATTAAGTGTTTCTGTCTGGTCGGCATTGCCCAACCGCCTCTTTTCCATAATAGCCAGTGGAGTATTAAGTCTAGCTGCCAAGTCACGCGCCCGCTTAGTAATACCCATGTCAGTCGCCACTACCACCAGGTCGTCATAGTTTTTCTCTTTAAAATAGCGACTTAATATGTTGAGAGCTGTCAGCTCATCAACAGGTATGTTAAAGAACCCCTGAATTTGCTCGGCATGTAAATCCACGGTCAGCACGCGATTGGCCCCAGCTACCGTGAGCAGGTCAGCAATTAATCTGGCGGTTATTGGCACCCGCGGCTGGTCTTTCTTATCAGTGCGCCCATAGGCATAGTAGGGAATTACAGCGGTAATACGCCCGGCTGAAGCGCGTTTTAAGGCATCAAGCATAATCAGTAGCTCAACTAGATTCTTATTAACTGGGGAACAGAGTGGTTGAATAGCAAAGGTATCCCGCTGACGGACATTCTCCAGAATGCGAACAAAGATATTTTCATTGCTGAACTCAAAGACCTCGCATTTACCCAACGGAATGCCCAGATACTCAGTGATTGCCTGGGCTAGAGCTGGGTGAGCATTCCCGGTAAATACCTTTAGTTCATCCATTAACTATTACCCCCTTTTTAAATGCATTTAGCTCATATCATATACATTATAGCACTATTGTTTGACTACCTCACGCTCCTTAAACATCCTTTTCTTTGGCCGAGGGAAGCGAGAGGCAGAGCTATAGTTATTTCTTTAGCAGCAAAAGAGTGAGGTGGACCCCGTCTTTAGGACAGGATAGGGGCAATATTAAGATTGAGCCCTGCTATCCTTAAGGGGTCTGATGGTAAGGATTCTACCATACCTCCATTAGTAGCTTCTACCGGGATTACGGAGTATACTTCGGCCGGTGTCCGGTAACCATGGGTCTGGTGGGGACGCTCGGTGTTGTAAAAGCGGA
>Ga0265594_1000823_pt1 | contig 25071 bp, 9 predicted proteins | sample saktaG_11_FD_190147 | JGI IMG/M metagenome (GOLD analysis project Ga0265594, IMG submission 190147) | Saline water microbial communities from Sakinaw Lake, British Columbia, Canada - sak_2011_5_24_80m | ecosystem: Environmental > Aquatic > Non-marine Saline and Alkaline > Saline ... | reverse complement strand
GATAATTATTACCAGAATTATTTGGATTTATCCAAGTACTAATTGAAAAACTACCTGTACCAAAATTTAAACTATCATCATTAGTAACTGTTAAAGTATCACTTGTTCCATCAAACTCAAAACATCTCCCCTCTTTACAATTAGTTGCTGTTTTCCAAGTAGCTCCACTAATAGTTCCATCATTTTCATTACCTGATTCATCATAGGTAGTACTACCTGATTGAGATTCAAAAGGGAGGTCTAGGACAACATTTGGTTGAGTAATTAAATTTTCACCTCCAACAAACATACTTGCAGAATCTGGTTCCCAACGAGAAAGAGTTCCACTTTGACTTACTAAAAAACTATTACTAGAAGACCAACTATGATATGTATTTCTACTTAGTTGATCATATACACCAAAAAATTGACTATAATCACCACCCGTACTTGTACATTCCAAGGTCTCGTCATGGGCTAATTCATTATCTGTCAAACTATCAGCAAGTGTTTTACAGCTGGCAGACTGCATTTTTGAAATATCAAACTTAACCCAAGTTGAACTGTCTTTACTTAATGTATAAATAGAATTATCTCGTAATGCCTGCCATCTAAGATTTGTTAATGCTTTATCATTATCTGTAAGGGATATTAAGTCAGTACTATTTGTTGTAACTACGCCTTTAGTTCTATTCATCACTAAGGTCCACCCACCCCCGTCAGTTTCCATATCACAATAAACTTCAAAAGGATCTACTCCATATCCGGGATCGATAGTATATACTCCCGAACTAGAACCAGGAGCCATAGCTAATTGGTCAGCACAAGAACGCGGAATTCTAGTTTGTCCCATATTAAAAGACCCAGCATTTTGATTATATAATTGTTTAACTTCATTTTCAGAAAGAGCTTTATCGTAAATTCGGACTTCGTCTATGAGACCGTTGAAATTCCTACTCAATACTCCTATACCTATTTTAAAAGAAGTACTATAATCTGAATCCGTAGCTATGGATTGATTTTGATATTTTCCATCTAAATAAGCTTTAGAAACACCGGAATCCACAACACCCACTAAATAATGCCATTCTCCATCTTCTAGTGCACCAAAAGAAGCCCTGTCAGCCCAATGACCTGCATTAAAAAAATAACTATCAGAAGAACCGCTTTTGCTGAAAGAATAAGATGGTTCATAATTGGGTGCTGGATCATTTACCTTGCCCTTCCAAAGAATACCTGCCCAATCTTCTGAATTTCCACTGGTTTTTACCCAAGCTGAAATGGAAAAATCGCCAGTTCCAAATTCTAAACTTTCATCATTTCCACAATCCACATAATCACTACTTCCATTAAAACTAAGTGCCTTGCCTTTTTTCCCATTTTGCACCCAAGTGGCTCCCGTAATTGTTCCATCATTACCATAACCGGTAGAATCATAAGCTGTAGTTCCATAACCTTCATCAAAATTCCAGTAACCAATTGGTCCGGGGGCGTTTTCTTCAGAAGTCAGGGCTCCGACGGAAATAGTAATAGCTGATACTGTTCCTCTTAACCAAATACCACCCCATACAAAATTCTCTGCACTAGAACCAGTCCAATAATCATACCCACTAGAATGCCCCCAAAAATTACCAGACCAACATGAACCATACCACCAAGCAGTATTACCATAATTTACAGAACAATTACCCGCATTATCATCATGATCAGCATCATAAGTTGTTAAGGGACGACCATTATGATAACTATACATTCCTGGAACTTCTGTACCTTCAGTATGAATAGTGATATTACCGTTAGACATTTCTAAACTATAATAATCAGTATCATCTAAAGTTAAAGTATAATAGGCTTGATGAGACAAGCTACTTGGAGTAGCTCCCTGTTCCAATCTTGCTGTGTTTCCCAAAGTATCCCAATATGAAACTCCTATAAAAACATCAAAAGCAGTTAAGGTAGTACCAAATGATCCTGTAATATTATTACTATTAACTGCTTCTTCCCAACTTGGTTGAGGTGAGGCGAGACCATAATTATTTTGTAAAACTAAAGTCCACCCCCCGTCATCAGTATCCATATCACAATAGGCCTGGAATTCATCAGACGCGCCAGTAGGTTTAATATAATAAACTCCTGTACTGGCATCTCTGTTATTCTTAATATCAGTACAAGAAGTACCAGGGTTACCACTATTACCTATAATTTTAGTGGCATCACTATCATCACTAGCACTAGAATTACCATAATACATATAGACAGTGGTACCAGTAGTAGGAATAGAAGGAACTTTTATCCAAACATTAACAGAAGCATTGGTATCATCTTCTATCCAATAATCTAAGACTCGGTTATTTGTATCTGTAAACCTTAAATCAGCTAAATCAGATTCTAATTTACCAGCGGTAACTAAAGCACTTAAATCTTCATCATCTAATATTTGAATTTGAAAATCAGTTAATTCTGAACCAGAACTATTAGTCACGGCAATTGACTTTCTATAAGACCAAGTAATATTCCACCATGCTGCTTCGGTGGTTTGAGGAGCTCTTAAGATATAAATAGCTCCGCCGACAATTAAAATGGCAATTAAAATAATTCCTATGTAGTAGCGATAGTCTAGTTTTTTAAAACATCTAAAACTTAGTTTCGAGTACTCGAAACTAAGTTTTGATTTGAGCTTCGATCTACTTAAAATGTTTTTGGTTTTGTTTAACATAATAATTTGTAACTAGTAATTAAGATTAGGGAATAAATTTTTATTTCTTACTTCTTACTTCTTAATACCAAATCCAAGACATCTAAATAATCATAATTGTCCTGAACAAATTCTTTGTTCGCTAAAATTAATCCGGAAATTAAATTTGGCTGAATATTTAAATGGTCTTGTATTAAATTTGTTTTTTGAACTAAATCCTTACTGATTGAACAATTATTTTCTGGCCAAAAAATATTATAACCAGACGGCATAGCAATCAATAATTCTCCCACCTCTTTGCTTTTAAAATAATCACGGCTTAAATATAGCTGTGTGGAAATTAACTCTTCTCCGCGTTCAATAAAATTAAGCACATAAGCTGTGTCTTCTATAACCGCCTCAAATTCATCACTAACTTTTCCTTGGGCTTCTCGACTAACCTGATTAACAAAAATTTCTCCTGCGCGCGGACTATAAACATAACTATCACTTAAATCACAATTATTTAAAGAAAAATTTTCTTCTGGCTCTTGTTCTGCTTTTAAAAATCCGCGGTAAATTAAGGCCTGATTAATGTCTACACTTTCTTTTACAGGAACTAAGCCAAAAGGTGAAATTAAATATAAATTAGTATTTCTTTTCATTAAATTTTGAACTTGAGCGATTAAATCATCAATGGCCCGATAGACCCTTAAAATGTCCTGTTCATTATCAGAAACTTGAGCTACTAAAGCGGGAAAATTAAAACCAGCAATTAACCAATTTTCCTGTTTGTCTTCTAAATGTTTTAAAAAAATATTTTTTTGTTCTTTAAAATTATCTTCAGCTTTTTGAATAATATCTAAAGCAGAAAAATTTCTTTGATGAATCTTTTTTTCTGTTTGCCAATCTAAGTTATTGAAAAAATAAACTTTTTGTTTTTTGTTTTTTAAATACTCATTCAAAACCGTTGTTTTAAAAATTCCTGAAAAATCATTTTCCTTTTGCACACAATAATCTGCTGAATTTTTTAAATACCAGGGCTGATAAATATATTTTCCGGAAAAAAGCGTCTGGAAACTAGAGGGGTTATTTAAAGGAACTTGAGTTTTTAATTGAGTAGAAAATAAATTTTTTAAATTTGGTAATTCTTGATCTGAATACTTAACTAATTCCTCTGCTTCTATTCCTTCGATATATAAAATAATGGTGTGTTGGGGTTGAAAAAATAAAAAATAAATAGCAATTATCAAAATTAAAAAAACTGCTATAGCTATGATATAGTGTTTGGATTTTAAATTTTTTAATTTCATATCTAATTTGCCTCACCCCCTAACCCCCTCTCCATTTCACTTCGTCGAGCTGAGCTCGACTTCGTTCAACGGAAGAGGGGCATTTACACCGTAAAGTAGCAAAGCTACTAACGGGGCTTACACGTTAAGAGTAGAAGACTGAGTTAATTATTTATTTAGAACGTAAGGTAAATAAAATTTACTAACGTCCTTTACTTATTTGGTTAATAAATACTTTTAATTTTTTTAATACTAATTTAAGATTATTTTGAACTTCTTTGTTTTTAAATCTAATAAATCTTACCCCTTTAGCTTCTATATCTTTTTGTCTTAATTTATCTTCTTTTATTCTTTTTAAATGAATAAGTCCGTCTATTTCTATAGCTAATTTTAATTTAGGACAATAGAAATCAACTATATAACCTTCTATCAAATGTTGTCTTTTAAATTTTAAGTTTAAAAACTTTCTATTTCTTAATTCTTCCCAAATTATTTGTTCTGTTTTAGTTTGATTTTTTCTTAATTCTCTGGCTAAATATATTTTTTCTGACTTAGTCATAATTGTATATTAATTTGTCTCACCCCCTTCACCCCCTCTCCATCTACGACGGAGAGGGGAAACACATATTCTTTATATTTTAAATTTACGAACTTACTCCCCTTCTCCGTCCCCCACTTTTTTCAAAAGTGCGGGGATGGAGAAGGGGTTGGGGGGATGAGGATAAAATAGGGTGAGGATAAAATAAAAAACTTACTTCTTAACTAACTACTTGGCATAGCAGAATCACGACTATCTTCACTAGGGGCACTATAATTGCCAGAACTATCATAAGAAAAACCTGTATAATAATAAGTTGTGCCATTAGAAACATCTATATCTGTATAGGTTCCTCCATCTAAACCATTATAAATTAGTGTGCCGTCACTATAACTATAAGAATAGCGATCCGTGCGACGTAAAATCAAAGTACCAATCCAATCTTCGTCATCAAAGGGATTGGTCCATGATAAACTTACCTGGCCGTCTCCGGGTGTAGCTGTAAAATCATCAATTTCTGTGGGTGGGCTCATATCTGGTTCGGAAAAATATGAATCTGGAGCGCTTTGCGGAGCAGTATCTTCACAAGAATCCGCACAAGGCGTAGCATAATCTTGAGAATTATTTGTAAATCCAGAAAAATTTAAAGCTGTATCAACGCTAAAAGCAGTATAAAAATAAGTTGTATCATTAATTACATCGTAATCACTACAACTCGTTCCTATGGTTTTACAAATTAATTGCCCATTACTTGGGCTTTGGGGATAATAATCTGAACGCCTGACTACAATAATTTGGCTTTCATCTCCAGGATTAGTCCACGACAAACTTACCTCTCCATTGCCAGGTGTAGCTGTAAAATCATCAATTTCTGTGGGTGGGCTCATATCCGGCTCGGAAAAATAAGGGCTGGGAGCAGTTTGAGGACTTGTATCTTCGCAAGAATCAGCGCAAGGAGTAGCATAATCCTGCGAATTAGAAGTAAAGTCCGAATAATTTAAATTATCATCATAAGCAAAAGCCGTATAAAAATAAGTTGTGTCATTAACAACATTAGAATCAGTACAAGATGTATCAATGCTATTACATATTAAATCGCCATTATTTTTGGTTTGGGGATAATAATCAGTTCTTCTAATAATTACTACTCCGTCTTGGTCTCCAGGATTTGTCCAAGCAAGAGACACTTGCCCATCACTTGGGGTGGCTGAAAAGTTAGTAACAACACCAGGTGGCATAATATCTATTTCCAACCAAGCTGAATCCCCTTCTAAATATGGAACTGCTGAAGCCCGAGAACCATCAATAGGCGTTGAGTAATTAGGGCCCGCATCGTAAGCAAAAGCCGTATAAAAATATGTAGTTCCATTATCTAATCCAGTATTAGTATATGATTCTCCAGTGCTATTATAAACTGCTGTGCCATCAGTATGACTGGTTGGATAAGAACCCTCTTTTCTGACAACCTTGGTTCCAGCAAAATCCTCATCGCTTGGATTTGTCCAAGTCAAAGCTATCTGATGACTTCCGGCTACGGCATTCATATTTATTACTGCAGCTGGTGCTGTAGTATCTACACTTGGAGTAGCTGTATCTTTAGCTCCGGCTCCATCTACAGTTGAATAATTTGGAACTTCATCATAAGCAAAAAAGGCATAATAATAAGTCGTGCCATTAGAAACATTTGTATCTGTATAAAATTCGTCTGTGCCATTATAAATTAAAGTGCCGTCAGCACTATGCGCTGGATAAGAGCCGGTCTGGCGTAAAACTTTAACCCCAGCAAAATCTCCATCTCCAGGATTAGTCCAGGATAAAGCGACTTCTTGATCACCGGCAACTGCGCCGGCGCTTGTGACTTCGCTCGGAGCAGTAATTTCGGAAATGGTCATTAAAGGATCACCAATTACTACGGAAACAAAATCCATATAAGGCAAAGACATATAAGCGGCTTCAGCCCAAGTATAACCAATAGTATATTCTGGCATCCAAATATATTCTTCAGCAATGGTTGAAGCCCAGGGCTCATAAACATTACCAATTCCACCGGCTCCACCAATTTCTACCCACTCGGCAATTTGACCATGCGTGGACTGGGTCTTACTAACAAAACCATAAGCATTATATGATTCATAAGTAGAAAAAACCGCACCATTCAAAAAATTGAAATCTAAATGATTAGGATTTTCTGGACTATTGGAAACATAACCATCACCCATGCTGGCATGAATACCATGCGAAGTATAACCAATAATTGAACCACCAGCATTGGTTAAGACATAACTAGACGTATCTGACCAAGGATCAGGATTAATATTACGGCTTAAACTATTTAATCTATCATAAGCAGTAGACATAGAATCATAGGTCTTTTGATGGTCATCAATAATCCAATAGCCATTACCAGAAGTATCTGCTCCTACTCCGCGATCAACAATTGCTTCCATGTCAGCAACAGTATAACCATCAATTCGGGTTACTAAATAATTTAAAGCCACTCCAGCAGAGTTGCGAAAATGGCTATTATCAAAACGATAGGCCTTGGTATAAGAAGTATCAACATTATAATAAGGATTATTCTGACGCCAAGTAATATCATAGTCCTCATATAATAAACACACTGCCGAATCTACTGAAGAATAATCGGTTTCTCCGTAAGAACCGCCATTAGTTGAAGAAATTTTTAAAGGAATACCTTTAACTAAAATAATAAACTTGGTCGTGCTGGCAATGCCTTCACTAGTCATATAGGACTCTAAAGCATCCCGAATTTGTGAATTATAATTAGTGCGGGAAATTATTTCATCGGTCTCAGTGGCAATAGAAGTAATATTTGCTCCGGGGCGCTGGGAAACATAATATTCAGCAATTTCCTGACTGTCTTGAGTTTCATCTGAATCACTATCTGTGGTATAAGATGAGTTATAAACTACTAAGACCTCGCTGGCCGTTGGTGCGCTTTCATAAGTCGGAGTCGTAGCTTGAGCTTGATTATAAAAAAATAAGCAAATGAAAACTCCACAGATAATTAAAATCTTGGTTTGGAGATTGGTAAAATTGTGTAATTTGGTTAACATACTAATTGTCCTCATCCCCACCCCTTCTCCATCGAGCTGAGCTCGATGGAGAAGGACGCTTACTCGTATATAAATTAGTCTATTAATAATTTTTTAAAGCTTTAATATATATTCGAGTAAATGTCCCTCTCCCTCTCCGAGGGAGAGGGATTAAGGGTGAGGGAGGTTACTCAAATATCACATTTTCTTTATTAGGATAAGGTTAATTTAAGTAAAAACAAAACATCGTCTTTTAAATTAGTTTTCACCCCTAATTTTTGTTTTTCATCTATTAACTCACCCATGCCAGACAAGATGCCATGATCGGGGACATTTTCCACGAACCTAATGCATTTTTTAAGATAATCGGCAAATTTCAGTCCCGTTCTTTTCTCTACAATATCCTTATTTATCTCCCAATTATTCTTGAGAAAAAAATAGATATCAAAAATATCCCTATTAGCTATCTTGTTGCGTTCAGTCATAGCCACTAATTTATGAGCAAACATATCTTCTTTTTTCATTACTAGCATCGAAATACCCAAATAACTTTTAAGTTCATATCTGGAATCAAAACTTCTTTTATTAATTTCAACTTTAATATTTTGAACTTCTTCATTGTAGGAAAGCAAGATGAATAATGTGTGTCTTTTATTTGTTTTTTCTTTAATCGTGCCATATTCTTTGACTATATTTTCCACCTTATCAAAAACCTCCTGCTCTTTGGCCTTGTTTATCCCATTAGAATCATCATTTCTAAGGGGGTCCAATAAATCAAAATCAAGATCAACAGAAAAACGATCTAAATCATAAAAAAGATACGCGGCCGTGCCACCTTTAAAACCCAGAAAAGGCCCAAGTGAACTGTCCGTGTAAATATCCTTTAATATTTTAATCAAAATATTTTTGTGAGTCGTAATGCTTAATGTCATATATTTTTTTGATAAGTTTTAATTTCTTTCTCCATTCTTTTATTTGAATAAATTGGTAAAATTTCAAAAATTTTATTCCAATCAAGAACCGATAAATTATCAAAATGATAATTTTTATTTAAATAAACCACATCTAAGAAAGCCCTCTCCGAAGTAGCAATGGAATAATTGTCTTTATGCTCTATGCCAGCGTTATTAGTTAAAACCGATTCTTTTATTTTTCTGTAAGAATAAGCTTGTTTGTCAGCAGATATTTTTCGAGTCAAATAAGAAGCGACAAAAATTTGACCGTAGTGTTGAAAAGTAACTCCGGCTTTCCCCAAGACAGTCTCAAAACTGATATATGAGGGAGTATATACTTTCGTAGCTAATTCGTTTTTATTGTAATTTTTATCTTTAGCATAGAAACCTTGATGGATTCGATAAAAATCACCATTCTTCAAATAATAATTAACTCTTACTCTGGCAGCATTACCAGAATCTCCCCATAATAAAGCAATATCTTTAAAAGAAAAGACGGTCTTATTAGAGCGTAAAATTGTTGAAATATAATCTCCTTTTTTCATATTTGTAGTCTAAATATTAGTTTTAACCTTATATTCAGTTTAAATTATAACAAATAAAGTAAAATTATGCAAAAAAATCTTTATAACCCCTCCTTGCTTGCCAGCAAGCTGCTTTTGCCTCACTCCTTACTCCCTTACCTCAATTTTATTTCTTAAAATTAAGGCGAACCAACGACTAACGCCTAATGCTTTACCCCGAAGGGAAACGAAGTTTCTCCTTTGGGGCTAATGCCTATTTAAATATCACATTTTCTTTAAAAATACTATTTTCTTTAAAAATAACTGGATGAGCCTCTACTCCGGTCACAAAAGGAACATAAGCGCCATAGGCAGTACCTTCAGAATTAGTAGCAAAAGCCCGAAAATAATAAGTAGTGCCTTTAGTTAAACTACCTATCTCTAAATTAAACGAACCAGTACTAAAACTCCCGCCTTCAGCTTCTTCCCAGGTGTCTGCTTCGGTTAAGCCATATCTAAAACCCCTGGCTGTGACTGTTGCTCCGCCTGTATCCGTAATATTCCCATTGGCAGTAACTGTAGTAGTATTTACACTGGAAGCGGATTGGGTGGTGACTGTGGGAACAGTAGTGCTAGTATAAGTAACATATAAAGTCGGAGCTGGATTAACAGAAGAATATTCCTCAGCATAAATCGCCGTAATATTCCAATTCCAACTCGATTCATTATCAGATTGCAAACCAATGGCAAACCAATTTGATGATAATTGACTTGCTAATTCTTCATCTGCTGATGTTCCTAAATCAATTTCCTGTCCAGTGCCCACGACAGAAAAACCAGCCACATCAGCATATATGGTTCCCTCTCCTATTTCATTATAAACATCTGCATTTCCTCCTGTTGATGGCCTAGTGCCAAGCATTTCATGAATATGAGCATCTATATCATGCAGATGACCATGATACTGAAAATCTGTATCACTAATAGTAGCTTCGTCTGAAATACTGGAAACATCCCACTCTACATATCCTCTATAAACAATAGGGTCAAGCCAACTATTATATCCAATATACACATCATTAGTATTATTGTTTCTACTACCACCATCATCAACAAACCCATCTTCAGTGGGATTATTTAAATCAGCCGTATCATCAATAATTAAAGGATATATTCGCAAAGGATCAGCTAACCATTCTTTACCCTCTGCAGTTAAAACTTTAGTAATTAAATATTCATTATTTCCTAAATTTTCTATTTCATAATATAAATCATAACTCACAGTGGACTTATCAACTTGTTCATACATATAAGGATGAGGAAATTCCCATAATAATTCATTACTTTGATAAAAACCAATTGAACCATCATTCTCTAAAACTAAATCTACATTATTAATTTTAATTTTCTGACTAATTTTATTTATATTTTCAACCCTCTCATAATCAGAAAAAATATATTCTTCCAAAAGTCTTTTATTACTAATACTATATTTAATATCTACTTGCGGATAAGCATTGGGATAATAAAAAGCATTATTTTCAGCATAGCCCTGTATATTTTGAATATTGCCCAATTCATTATCTACTGGCTCAAAAATAACATAGGCATCATCTTTTTGAAATTTAATAGGGTTTAACTCTTGAATATCTTTTTTAAAAAATGAATAAAAATTATTTTCTATATTACTATAATCATATTCTGCATCTGTAGAGGCCTTAATTTCAGCATTAATTTCTTGCCATTGTCCAACCTCATCTTCATAATGCTGGGGTCCAGTAATGCCTTCCCATACATATTTATTTCCTCCTAAATAATAGGTCTTGCTAGTTAAATCCCTTTTACCAATAACCTCATTACCCTCTTTCCAAAAATCATTATAAGCATAAGTAATTAAATCCCCGAATTCAAAGCGTAAATTATGCGGACCCAAACTTTTAACTTTATAAATAAGTTCTGTTAAGCCATCGGAATCATTACAAAGATAATTTGAGTAAAAAATTTGCTCATCTATAATTTTGTCTGGGGTTAATGTTTTATCTCCACATTGTAAAGATATAAATTCTAAACCTAATTCTTCTTCATCATAATCTGGGATAATCTTTAAATCAGCTTGGCCATTGGTTTTAAATTTAACTTTCCATAAATCCCCTTCTTGGCTAACAGAGTTAGCTGAAATTAAATCAATTTCTATGCTAGGATCTAAAATAATTGGATATTCATGATTGTCTAACCATTCTTGATTGGGTATTAAAGTTAAAATATCTCCTGCAATTTTAGTTTGGACAAATTTAGAATGACTTTCTTCTCCTTGAGCATCAATTAAATAGGGAGCCGGAATCGTAAAACTTTTATATAATTCCTCTCCCAAATGTCCTTTAGTATAAAATATAAAATTACCGTTATCATCTTTTTCATAATCGTATTTCTCTAATTCTAATGTATATTCAAATTTATCTGGATGACCTGCTTGTTTTAAAATAATATCTTCTTTAATTTTATTTTTACTTAAAGTTTGAACTATATCTGTATTTTGATAAGCATTTATATATTTAACTTTATCTTTCCCCTCTTTAATCTTTTTTGAATTTTCTTGGGCATTAACTGGTTGCACAGCAAAAATATTTTTAAATGTTTTAATAACTAAAGGTTGGCTATAAAATTCGGGTTGTTCTATTTCATAACTTAATTCTGGTTCAGCTGGTTTAAATAAAACTAAAACTAAAATTATGGCCAATACTAAAACCCCGCCGATTGCTATAATCTTGGTTTGGAGATTATTAAAATTTTTTAAAATTTTTTTCATTATTTCTTAGCTAATTAGTTTTTCGACTGATTAGCTGATTAGGTAAAAATTATTTTTTAATTCATTCATAATCCTAATAAATTTTTACTTTTTTAGAATAGATAAAGACATGTATCTATGTTCACATAAAAAATATTTTTTAAAACATCCTAAAAAATTTTCATAAATATTTTTTCTTAAATTAAAACTATTAGCATGTCTAAAATGTCCATAATAAGAATTTATTATCGCTAAAAATTTATCTGAATCTATATTGTCTATGTTATAATTATATAATTTATTTTTCAATCTTTTCACTACTTTTTTACGAACTAAAGCATAATTTGGTTTTACAAAATATCCTAAAAAATCTATCCCCTTATTGATTAACTGTAATTTTGTTTTTCTTGGATTTAATTCTAATCCCAATTTTTCTTTCAAAAAATAATCAATTTCATTTTTCCAACATTTTAATTTTTCTCTACTTTTGTTTAATATAATAAAATCATCAACATAACGAACATAATATTCACATTTAAGTTTTCTTTTTATAAATTGATCCAACTCATTTAAATAAAGATTGGCAAAAAATTGGGAAGAATAATTCCCAATGGCAAGACCATTGCCAGCAGGAGCATTGAATAAAGATTTACGAAATGGAATTAATTTAAGTAAATCAGAATCATCTTTTAGAATATAATTTTTTGTTGGCTGGTGAAAAATAATAATTTTAGCCAGCCATAAAATATCTTGTTTCCATTGATATGATTGATTTTGTTTAATAATCATTTTTTTAAAAAGAGAATATAAAATTTGATGATTAATGCCTATAAAGAATCCAGAAATATCTAATTGAAGATAATTTGTCTTTTCCCTGTAATTTTTTGTTGCCTTTCTAATAAAATTTTTTAATCTCTCAATTGTCAAATGAGTACCTTTGTTTTTACGGCAAGCAAAACTATCAAAAATAAATTCTCTTTCTCCAATATTTTCAATTTCCCCAATTAAAAGATGGTGAACTATTCTATCTTTAAAACTAGCAGCGAATATTTCTCTGGGCACTGGTTCTTTTACTGCAAAACAAATAGAACGTCCAGGCCTATATTTTTTTGTTTCAAGCTCTTTGTATAATTGAAAAAGATTTTTCTCTAAATTCCACTCAAACTTTAAAGCATTGATGGTTTTTCTTTTTGTTTTTCGACAATTCAAATAGGCCTGATATAATTTTTCTAAAGTAAATATTCTACTCATAATAAATTTTATTTATTAATTTTAATATTTTGACTACTCCATTTCAACCAACCACCAATCATATCGCCAATTTCTTTATTATAATAAACTTGAATATGAACAAATTGCTTTTTAGAAATCAAATTCAATTCTTGAGCCATTCTTAATCTTATTTTCAGTTTATCAAAACCAATACTAAGTTCTAAAATCTTCTGATATTTTTCTCCATCGGGCAAAGCATTTGCTTCTAAAACCAAATCTAAGCACTGCCAAGTTAAATCCAAGATATTTTGTCCTAAAGCATATTTATACTGCTTTGGAAAATTTCTTACCATCTCATATAAAAATTTAATAAACTGATAAATTTTAAGGTATAAGGGAAGGTGTTCGTAATTAGACATTGAATTTTAAATTATCGCATTAAGTTAAAAATCGACTTCCCGCGGACACAACGCACATAGTTATCATTGTTCTTATTGTTGTTGTTCACGTTGCCGTTGTTGAAATTCACGTTCATAGCGTTGTCAGTGTTGTTGGGGTTGGTAGTAGAAGACCAGTAGTTGTTGGACTGAGTAAATAAACCCAAACTTAATATTCCCACACTAATATATTCTCCAAAGGTCTGACTATCTTTAGTTAGAAAGACCTCCTGACATACAATGCTCTATATCTTATAAAGCGATGGGAATCGCAATAGATTTCTAACTGCCCTCTGACCAAAGTCATTTGTATCTACAAATTAACTTCTGGCCAATCTGGCGATAATTACTAAAATTAATTAATTAAATTCAGATTTTGCCTGCCTGCTGGCAGGCAGAAATCCCAAAAAATCCAAATTCCTATTGCCCGCGGACACAACGCACACAGCTATCCTCGTACTTATCGGTGCCGTACACGTCGCCGTTGTAGAAATCCACGTACATAGCGTCGTCAGTGTAGATGGGGAGGGTAGTAGAAGACCAGTAGTTGCTGGACTGAGTATTTGGGAAGTAGGTTTGGTCAATATATGGATATCCTCCACTAGCGTCATATTTTACAATAGATACTAATTCTTTTACATTTGGTAATCTCCAATCACTATATGTGGCAAATGTTAAACCATCACAATAGTCAATAACACTGTTCCAACTTGCAGTAGATCCATTATTACAACCTGCTCCATTACCATCTTTAGCCCACATTAAACCAGTATTATCGTCAGTGACAGTACCATCTCCATTATCAGTATAGCTGAGAACACTTCCAGTTTCATGGTCACCATCATCTGCTGTTCTATAGGATGTGGTCTGTCCGGTTGCTGGGGCACTAGTCATCGCTGCATAGACATCAGTTATCGCTGCAAAAATCTCATCTGTGGTATGCATAGTAGAACCTGGTCCAGCTGATGGGTTAGCAAAAACACCAGTTGGCTTGCTGGGTACCGTATCTCCATCTATAAGATAATCATAGATGTTTTCTAAGGTGTACATTCTACCAGCACTGTCTGGAGCTCCGGGAGAATCAATATTTCCAGCTCTGATAATTAGATAACCTATTCCTACGGTTAGCGATATGCTCACTATTCCGTATAATAGCTTATATCCTAGACCTACTTTGTTTTTGTTGTTTTTAGACATAGTTTTTCTTGCCGTGAACCCGACCGAGCTCAGCTCGGGAGTGGTTCACGGTTTTTGATTAATTGTTAATTTATATATAAATTTGTTGATTGTTATCTAACCCTTAGGGTGCTAGCACCCTAAGGGTTAGATGCTATTCATAAATATACTCAATCGTAATTGTTAATTGGCTTGGGGTATCGGCTAATAAGCCCTCTTCTGTATAATAACCGCCTATCACATTTGATAAAACAATATGCATTCCTGTTTCTGAACTTATATTTATATTTAAATCATCTGATTCTATGCTGGTATAATTTCCTGAACAAATCTGGCCATTTAATTCTGCTAATGTTTGGTCATTATTATCTTCTAAGCGTAAATCAACTTTACCATTGCTTCCACAATAATATTGGGCTTTAATTTTGGTAATAATAATATCATCTGATGGCTTCCAAGAATTGTCTCCTTTACCCCAAACATAAATATTATTTTCTGGCTGAGCTACAAAAGCTGAAATTGTATCTCTTCTGGCATCTTCTGGTAAAATGTATTCTACGCCTTCAACATTTAAATCAACTGTATTGCCAGCTTGACCAACCCTAAGGGTGGAAGTACCTGTTGCGGAAATTTGAGCATCAGTTAAAAATCTTAATTCAGATATTCCAGCTACCATTGGCTCGGTTGACGTACTAGTTGTTAAAGAAGGGCCTATTACTAATGGACCATAAAATCTTGCGGCTTCATAACCTTCGTTAGATACTACAGTTAAAGTCGTAGAAGCAATGTCTTGAGACATAGTAAAACTATCCACCATTACATTTTGCGGACTGATTAAAACATTACCAGCACCATTTACGGAAATCACATCTTTGCCATTATTTTGTAAAAGCCAGAGATCATCATATTGAGCTACTTGGCGGTTAAAGTCATTTAAGACCAAAGCATTATTACCAATAACTTTGCCATAATTATCATGGTTGGTAGCTAACTTCGTACCTAAATCTAAATCAAAACTGGCTTGCCTGCCTAAATACATATTATAAGCCGAGGAAATCAAAGTATGGGCTGGCTGATCAGTGATTAATTCTTCTTGCTCGTTCATTTCTCCAACATATTCTTTTAATTCAAAATCTTCATAAACATATGCCTGAGTTCTTAAATCTGCTAATTTAGTTTTAAAGATAGAATTTCTAATTTCTACTTGGCTAAAATCAATTTCTTCTGTAGAAGTAGCTGTCCAATCCTCACTAATTAATTTCCAATCTAAACCAAGGTCAGTATTATTAACTGTTACGCGGTCTAAACTTAAATTAGCTAATTTTTCAGTAGTGGAAGAAACTTGACCATGCTCTAAATTATCTAAATAAGAACTTAAATAAATTGCTGATGATGAAGCCGTGTGTTCAATACTATCATCTTGGCTATAATCAATAACAACTTCGCTTAAACTAAAATCATAAGCACTCTTTAAGCTGGAAGTGCTGGTGTGACCGAATTCATCAACTACTGATAAATCAATAACTGGCTGACCCTGACTATCACCATATAAAGCTAAACCAATATTTTTAATTGAGGCCTGAGGAGCACCAATAATTACTGGCTGGTCAATCTGGGTAATCTTAGTATTTTTCTGACCAGAACCAACAATATCTACATAGGGCTTAAGCTGGACTTGTTCATTATAAATACCTGGCTTAACCGTAATTAACCAACGATTATTTTCTGAATTTAATTTAATGGCTTCTAAGGCCTGGTTAATGGTAGTAAAGTCACCACCTTGTTTAGCAACTATTATTTCGTTTTGTCTGTCATTATTTAAAACCAAAATATTTTCTAAGTCGGTCTGGGCTTGAGCCAATAAAACTCCTTTACCCTGATTATCAGTACTAATAATAATTTCACCTTGTTCGTCTATATAAATATAATTAGTAGAAGTGGCGCATAATTGAATGTCTGTAAATTCTTTGGTCATGACATGACTACCATTAATATAACCCTCACCAGCACTAACCTGAACTAATAAATTTTCTTGCTGATTGCTTATTTCTGGCTGACTAACTATCCAACCATCACTAATATAATTATTAAAGACCTCTGCTCTTAAACTGGCATCAGCAAAAACGCCATTATTTTCTAAAGTATTATAATTATCATTAGAAGTATAAAACTTAGCATTTTCTCCAACATAAATATCCATTAATTGACCAGTAAAATCATTTTGACTGGAATGAACTTGACCGCCTAAAACAGCTAAGGCCTGTCCAGTAATTTGAGTCAATTTATTGTTCATTAAAATAATCTCGGCCTCTTGGCTAAAATTGGCAATGCCCTGATACATATTAGAACTAAACTCATTATTAGAAATTAAAGGATTCATTTTTAAACTGGCTTGAGTATTTTCTATATTAATACCAATGGCCAAATTAGTAGTAGAAGCAGTTAAAATATTATCATGTATTGTTGGTGAAGTTCCATTGATTGAAATTATAATTGGCTCGGACAAATTATTGCCTCTGCCAATTAAATGACAACCCTCTACCCGAGCATTATTAGCAGCAATAATAACTGGGGCGTCCTCGCCAATAATTTGAACACTATCTTTATCCCCACCACTTTCTGAAAAGTGTGGGGATTTGTTCTCACAAATTACATCAACATATTCTTTCATAATAACTGTTTCACTATACTCGCCTGGTTTAATGTTAATAGTATATCTATTATCTGCAGAATTATCGCTAATAGAAGTTAAAGCACCAGTAATCGTACTAAAGTCACCACCAGATTTGGCCACTTCAATAATTTTCTTGCCACTGACATAATAATTGCCAATTTGTAAACGGACTAAAATTTGTCCTTCAGCTAAACCCTCTGTGCTTGTTGCTGTTACCATATTTTCTAAGGCCACGCCTAAAATTCCCGCACCGTCTTTGCTGGCTTTTTGGGCCTTGCCTCTTTGATTAGCTGTAGTCAAATAATCACCTTTTTTAATTAAACCATTGGCTGCCGTTACATTAACTAAAGTTGTTCCGGACATAATCACGGGCTGGCCGTTTTCTTTATCTTGGGAAGTAATAATAGCTGGGTTTTGACCAAGCACACCTAAAATCATTTCCGCATTTGCTCGGTCGGCTAATTTGGCTTGAGTAGAGCTAGCAGTATTTAAAACTACGATATCGCCAAACTCAAAATCCTGATCAACAATTTCCATCATTTCAGCATATCCAGAATTAGAACTTAATAAAGTTCCACCTAAAATAATATTTTGACCAACTTCTACATTTCCGACAAATTGCGCATTACCTAAAACATTAAGCTCGCCATCAACATATAGATTACCAGCAATTCCAGTATCACCCTGAACATATAAATCATTGCCAGTCATTTCAAAATCTTCCCATGAGAGAACTGGCACTTGCTCTCCTATAAGAACATTGTCTCCAAAATAGGTCTGACCGGCATCAACAATAATTGCCCAATTATCTGTCTCTGGATTATTTAAATTAATATACTGCCCTATTTGCGTGCCGTCTAAAGTATCCGAAGAATTTACAATATATGAACCATAAGCAGTATCTTCTGGATTAGAAGTTTGTAATTCAGTATAAGTTCCATATACTGTTTGAGCTAAGTTATCATTTGCTGTGGAAAGTTTATTATATACTCCATAACCAGTAGCATCTTCAGCATTTACATAAATATCATTAAAGTCACCAAAAGCATAAGAATTAGCTTCTTGCAAATCTATTTGATAAAGGTCGCCGATTTCTTCAGCATTAGCAATAAACTCCCAAACATTTTCAGTGTGGTCAACAAATAAAGCTGTTTGGACTTCTTCCATGGCCTGTCTAATATCTACTAATTGCTCATCTACGATAGCTTCAGTTGTAGAAGCAAAATTATAGTCTTCAATTCCCTGCGCTATTAAAATAGCTACTTCATCCTCAATTTCCATTTCAGCAATTCTTTCAATAATTGTGTCTTCCACTATTTCTACAGTTAAACTCTTATTTCTTCTAGAAATCATAACATTAATAATTCCTATGCTTTCATCTAGACTTTCTAAAGCAATACCAACAGTAGGATCACCAGCATTAGCTTTCATTGCATATCCAGGTATTGAAGCTGAAGTTAAAGAATCACCAGGCCTGATTTCACCATTTTCATTAGAAACCTGAGCCGGAATCTGACCAAGCATAGCAATTATCTTATAATTAGGATTATCAATATATTCTGGGAAAGCATTACCAACAATAGCTGGATCTGTTGAAACAATACCCATTAAATTTCCATCCCCAGCATTTATACAACGCTTAATCGCATTATCATGACTAACATCAACACAAACCACTTCGCCTGAACTTAAACTAATATCTTTAGTATAAAAATACTCGGCATAATCAGCAGAAGCAGTAATCGTTCCTCCATCTGCATAAACATTGCCAGCTCCATCAACTCTAAATATAGCCCCGCTGGTGCTGGTGGAAATTACAAATATATCATCATTAAGGCCTGCTGATGTATCAACTAAAGACAATTTTGCATAAGGCGTGGTGGTGCCGATACCAATATTTGCCCCCATCATTTCTATTTCATCATTATCAATATCAAATTGAATTCTAGTTGCTATACTACTTTCTCCTATCCATGAAGAATGACTATTAAATGAAATCCATCCCAAATTTTCTGACCAAGCATAGCCAGAAAAACCACCATCACTATCAATTATGACTTGAGAATGAGTAGAATTAAAATTAATCCAACCAGCATTTTCTGACCAAGCATAGCCACCTAAATTACCGCTTCCATCATTAGTAACACCCCAATTTGTAGAATTGGTATTTGTAGCTCCGGCAACTCCGTCATAATCAAACTTTACCCAACCAGCATTTTCTGCCCAAGCATAACCAGTTAAACCAGCATCAGCTACTATTACTTCACTATGGCTTGGATCAAGATTTATCCAACCAGCAACTTCTGCATAAGCATAGCCAGCATTTGAGTTCATTATGATATTTTTATCCAAACCAAAATCTTTATTCACACTTAATACATCAGTACTACTAGTGTAATACATAGTAGCTTGGCCATCAGCAGTTCCAATATGCAAACTGCTTGGCCCTAAATATAAATCTCTCCATCTATATGCCGTAGAACCTAAATCATAAGTATCATCTGCTGAAGGAATAATATGTCCGGTAGTGGTTACAATTCCACCAATAGTCGTGTCTCCGCTGACAGATAAAGTTCCAGCTATCACAGTATTACCAGTGGCGGAAGCTACGGTAAATTTATCAGTAGCTATATCAAAATTTCCGGCTGTATGAACTGCTCCCGTAGATCCATTTACAGTAAAATTAGTAGTATCTACAGCTATACCTCCATTAGCATTTAATAATCCAGTTAAAGTAGTAATTCCAGTTACTCCTAAAGTTGTATCTAAAGTAACTGCTTCGTCAACATTCAAAGTTCCTTTTACAGTAGTCATTGAACCGGACTTAGATATATTTAATACTCCAGTTGTAGCTTGTAAATCTTGTCCCGTAATATCTAAATCACCAGCAATAGATATATCTTGTTCCGTAATAGTTAAAGTATTGGCATCCGTATTAACTATTGTTGCTCCATTACCAAAGGTTAAATCATTACCATTTATTGTTAAATCACCTTCGGTTTCAATATCACCCGTAGCTGCTGTGACAGTAGCCATACCTCCAATATATAAATCATCAGCTAAAGTGGTAGTACCAGTTACTCCTAAGGCACCAGTTACTGCTAAATCACCAGCAATAGTTTGGGTGCCGGCTACCACTATATCACCATCAAAATAAGCCGTCCCATCTACTTCTAAATCACCAGAAATATATCCACTGTTATAATAATTTCCCGAAGCAATGCTTGATGGCGTAGAAGAACCAACATGAAATAACATATCAGGACTAGCAGTTCCTAGACCAAAATATGCCCCCATTATTTCTATCTGATCATTATCAATATCAAATTGAATTCTAGTTGCTATACTACTTTCTCCTATCCATGAAGAATGACTATTAAATGAAATCCATCCCAAATTTTCTGACCAAGCATAGCCAGAAAAACCACCATCACTATCAATTATGACTTGAGAATGAGTAGAATTAAAATTAATCCAACCAGCATTTTCTGACCAAGCATAGCCACCTAAATTACCGCTTCCATCATTAGTAACACCCCAATTTGTAGAATTGGTATTTGTAGCTCCGGCAACTCCGTCATAATCAAACTTTACCCAACCAGCATTTTCTGCCCAAGCATAACCAGTTAAACCAGCATCAGCTACTATTACTTCACTATGGCTTGGATCAAGATTTATCCAACCAGCAACTTCTGCATAAGCATAGCCAGCATTTGAGTTCATTATGATATTTTTATCCAAACCAAAATCTTTATTCACACTTAATACATCAGTACTACTAGTGTAATACATAGTAGCTTGGCCATCAGCAGTTCCAATATGCAAACTGCTTGGCCCTAAATATAAATCTCTCCATCTATATGCCGTAGAACCTAAATCATAAGTATCATCTGCTGAAGGAATAATATGTCCGGTAGTGGTTACAATTCCACCAATAGTCGTGTCTCCGCTGACAGATAAAGTTCCAGCTATCACAGTATTACCAGTGGCGGAAGCTACGGTAAATTTATCAGTAGCTATATCAAAATTTCCGGCTGTATGAACTGCTCCCGTAGATCCATTTACAGTAAAATTAGTAGTATCTACAGCTATACCTCCATTAGCATTTAATAATCCAGTTAAAGTAGTAATTCCAGTTACTCCTAAAGTTGTATCAAAAGTTACGGCTTCGTCAACATTTAAAGTTCCTTTAACGGTGGTTATTGAGCCGGACTTGGATATATTTAATACTCCAGTGGTAGCTTGTAAATCTTGCCCCGTAATATCTAAATCACCAGCAATAGATATATCTTGTTCAGTAATAATTAAAGTATTAGCATCAGTATTAACTATTGTTGCTCCATTACCAAAATTAAGATTATTGCCAGACAAAGTTAAGGTGCCGGCAATATCATTAGCACTTCCATTAACATCTAAATTACCTCCTAAACTTAAAGTCCCAGTCGCAGTTATATTAGCTACACTCAAATCACCAGATATTAAAGTGTTGCCTTGGACAGAAAGTTCCATGGCGGGGGTGGTTGTGCCGATGCCGACGTTGCCATTAATAAAAGTAAATTTCTCATTAGCATCATCAACTGTAAGCACTGTTTCATTACTTATTCCATTAAGATCTCCAATAGTTACTGTTATAGCAGAAAGATCCATTGCTGAACTAGAATCTGAAGAAAAATCTGTTTGAAATAAAGCATCTCCTCCAAAATAGGCTAAAATATCTCCCAAAACTTCAAGCTCTTCGTTTGGAGTAATAGTATTAATCCCCACTCGGTCATTATATGTATCTACAAATAAAACATTGGTATCGACAACTAAATCATCAGATAAAGTAGTAGTAGCTGACACGGCTAATGTGCTTCCTAAACTAGCTGTATCCGAAACTGATAAAACATCTAAATTAGCTGTCCCGTCTATATATAAATTTCTCCATTCATAATTATTTGAACCTAAGTCATAAGTATCATCGGCTGATGGAATAATATGTCCGGTAGTAGTTACGGTTCCTCCAATAGTCATACCTCCACCTAAGGTTAAAGTCCCAGTCGCAGTTATATTAGCTACACTCAAATCACCAGATATTAAAGTGTTGCCTTGGACAGAAAGTTCCATGGCGGGGGTGGTTGTGCCGATGCCGACGTTGCCGCTATTTTTTATAGTCATTACTGGGGACAAATCAGTATTGGTTGTAGTTCCTCTTGCTAAAAAACTCAAATCACCTTGCCCATAATTTGCTCCATCTTTGTATGCTGCTTTTATTCCAAAAATTCTATCATTTTGTGCTTCAAATAAAATAGTTCCGCCATCATTAACAGACCCGCCTGTAGAACCAACAATAATTGTCCCTGCTTGATTTCCTGAAGTGGTGTCATATTCAACTGAAGTTTGTCCATCTCCTTTAACGTGTAATCCGCTTAATGGACTCGTCGTCCCAATCCCCACTCTCTCATTAGTAGTATCAATATTTAAAATATCGTCCCCATCAGCATCTAAAAATTGAAAGCCAGTTGCAGAGTCAGCCGAATTTTGGAAAGTTAATAAATCCGAACTAGTATTATAACTAATCTGGCTTTCATCTCCATCTGAACCAATATGTAAAGTAGATGGACCTAAGTATAAATCTTGCCAACGATAATTAGCTGAACCTAAATCATAAGTATCATCTGTTGATGGAATAATGTGGCCGGTAGTGGTTACAGTGCCAGTAATATTTACACCTTGATTTTGAATACCTCCACTACCATCTGCTTCAGCATAGACCTTTAAAATATTATTAGAATCAATGGCTAAAGAATATGATTGTTCATCTCCAGCAGATGGAGTTGAGCTAACTGGTAAATTGACTAAAGTAACTGCTCCTGAATCCTCTTCTAATTCAATTGGACCAACATTAAGAACAGCTCCGACTTCTATTTCATCAGAAGCATTTACTTTAAACATATTTACATAATCAGAACCGGCATTATTATAGGCCCTCATCCAAGTATCATTAGCCATGCTAATTGTAGAACTAACACTTAAAGAACCAAATAGATAAGCAGATATAGAAGTGTCTTCTACAATTCTTAAACCCTCTACTCCACCTGATACTAAGGAAAGCTGGTCAGCTGCTGACAAATACATGCCGGTATCAGTATCATTAATAAAACTAAAACTTGGAGCTCCAGCAGAACCATCTTCAACCTGAATATAACCCCGTGTTTCAATATCACCAGTACTTGCCGTAATGGTAGCCATGCCACTAATTACTAAATCACCAGCTAAAGTTAAAGTTGAATCCAAAGTAACTGCCTCGTCAACGTTTAAAGTTCCTTGAATATTGGTTTCAATTCCAGTGTCAGCTATTTCTACTTTTGTTGCAGTAGCTTTTCCTAAAAGTAAAGTAGTTGCTGTTAATGCATCTAGATCGTCAACTGCTAAAGTGGTATCTAAAGTTACTGCTTCGTCAACGTTTAGTGTTCCCTGAATATTAGTTTCAATTCCGGTATCAGCTATTTCTACTTTTGTGGCTGTAGATTTTCCTAAAAGTAAAGTAGTTGCTGTAAGTGCATCAATATCATTAACTGCTAAAGTTGTATCAAAAGTTACGGCTTCGTCAACATTTAAAGTTCCTTTAACGGTGGTTATTGAGCCGGACTTGGATATATTTAATACTCCAGTGGTAGCTTGTAAATCTTGCCCCGTAATATCTAAATCACCAGCAATAGATATATCTTGTTCAGTAATAATTAAAGTATTAGCATCAGTATTAATAATAGTGGCTCCGTTACCAAATATTAAATCATTACCATTGATTGTTAAATCACCTTCGGCAGTCAGGCTGCCTTCAGTTTCAATATCACCGGTAGTAGCCGTAATCGTAGCCATACCTCCGACATATAAATCATCAGATAAAGTAGTAGTAGCTGACACGGCTAATGTGCTTCCTAAACTAGCTGTATCCGAAACTGATAAAACATCTAAATTAGCTGTTCCATCTATATATAAATTTCTCCATTCATAATTAATTGAACCTAAATCATAAGTATCGTCAATTCCTGGTAATAAATCTCCATTCAAAGTTAATTCTCCAGTTATAGTAGTAGTAGCTAAATTTGTTTCTCCATCTATAAAAGCACCCTTCTGTTCATAAATAGCAAAGGTACCATAATATGAATTACCACCATCTCCATATGCTATTAAAACATTTCCATTAGTTAAAGTAGTTGCTGAGATAGGTTCTATTCTGCCTAGATCAAAATTTGCCGGGGTTTTTACTTCGTTACCATCTTGATCATAAATAACAAAGGTACCAACATATTCCATCATACCAACTGTTTTTCTATATGCTATTAGAACATTTCCATTAGTTAAAGTAGTTGCTGAGTTATAATAAGCATCGGCTGATTCAAACACTGTTGGGGCTTTTACTTGAGTTCCATCTTGATCATAAATAGCAAAGGTACCATAACTTGAATTATCAGCATCCCCATATGCTATTAAAACATTTCCATTAGTTAAAGTAGTTGCTGAAGGCTGAAGTGAATTTGCTGATTCAAATACTGTTGGGGCTTTTACTTGAGTTCCATCTTGATCATAAATAGCAAAGGTACCATAATGTGAATTACCACCATCTTTGTATGCTATTAAAACATTTCCATTAGTTAAAGTAGTTATTGATATATCATAGGCCATTGCTGATTCAAACACTGTTGGGGCTTTTACTTGAGTTCCATCTTGATCATAAATAGCAAAGGTACCATAACTTAAATTACCACCATCTTCATATGCTATAAAAACATTTCCATTAGTTAAAGTA
>Ga0265594_1000822_pt1 | contig 25093 bp, 23 predicted proteins | sample saktaG_11_FD_190147 | JGI IMG/M metagenome (GOLD analysis project Ga0265594, IMG submission 190147) | Saline water microbial communities from Sakinaw Lake, British Columbia, Canada - sak_2011_5_24_80m | ecosystem: Environmental > Aquatic > Non-marine Saline and Alkaline > Saline ... | reverse complement strand
ATCAACATAAATCCAAAAAAAACTATACAAGTTATTAACAATCAATTGTTTATAACTTTACGAACAGACACTATTTAATCACATATCAAATCATAATTGGGAACAATACTTCCCAATTATGAAACAATACATGGATTTTTATTTTTCGAAATATAGAAAAGAGGAAAGAGAATATCAGCAGTTGGTCGTAAGGGAAAACAATTATTCATCAATTGCAAATGGAACAGATTATTTTATAATAGACATCGAATACGATAATCATGCTAATGCCAGGTTTGACTTAGTTGCAGTTGAATGGCCATCAAAGTCTTCGCACAGAAAATTATCGAAGGATTATAAGCCAAAATTGGTTATTATTGAAATGAAATATGGTGATAGAGCACTTTCTGGAACTGCTGGAATGAAAAAACATTATGATGATTTTGTTAGTTTTGTTTCTAATGAAAGTGTATTAAATGATTTTAAAAATGAAATACTTAATGTCTTTAGGCAGAAAAGAGAATTAGGATTAATACCATGTTTATCTTTATCAGGTAATTCAAATCAGATTACTCAGTTTGCTGATGCTCCAGAATTAGCTTTTTTAATTGCAAATCATGACCCTGCAAGTACAAAACTAAAAACAGAATTGGCCACGTGTGGAGACATTTCGGCGAAATTTATAACTTCAAACTTTATGGGTTATGGAATTTATAATGAGTGCATTTTTGAGTTAGAAGAATTTTATAAAAAACATACAAATCAATTTTATGAAATTTAAAATCCATCGTGGCACAAAAGAAATTGGCGGTTCGTGTGTTGAAGTCTGGACTGAAAACACACGAATATTGCTTGACTTTGGTATGCCCTTAGTTGAAAGAGATGGTAAAGAATTTGATTTTAGCAGATTCAAAGAATTGAACCCCCAAGAATTAATTGAACAGGGTGTTTTGCCTGAAATAAAAGGACTTTATAACGAAACTGACAAAATTATTGATGGCGTAATTATATCACATCCACATCAAGACCATTATGGATTAAGTAATTTTATCCATAAAAACGTAAAATACTTTTTGGGAGAAGCAACACATAAAATAATTGAACTCAATAATTTATTTACTCCACAAGAAATAATCATTAAAAATGCTAACTATTTTGAAAAGGAAAAAGTTTTTCAAATTGGCGACTTTTCAATTACACCATATTGGGCTGACCATTCAGCATTTGATTCTTACTCATTTTTAGTTGAAGCGGAAGGGAAAAGTATATTTTATTCAGGTGATTTCAGAAACCACGGTAGAAAAGCAAACGCCTTTAAATGGTTTACGCACAATGCACCTCAGAATGTTGATTATTTGCTGCTTGAAGGAACAACCATTGGTAGGGAAAGTAAACCATTTAAGACAGAAACAGAAATTGAGAATGACTTAATTGAAGTCTTTCAACAGAAAAATAAAATCAATTTAATATACACGTCAGGACAAAATATTGATAGAATTGTTTCTGTTTACAGGGCTTGTATAAGAACCAATAAAATTTTTGTCGTTGATGTTTATGTAGCAACTATTCTGAAAGAATTATCAAAATTTGCTAAAATCCCCTTTCCTTCAAAAGAATTTGAAAATTTGAGAGTAACGTTCCCTTATTACACAAGCAGACGATTAAAAAATGAAGGGAATGAGAAAATTTTGTATCAATTCAAAAATTACAAAATCACCAAAAAAGAAATAAGCAATCAGGCAGACAAAATTGTAATGATTGTTAGATCATCAATGCAAAAGGACTTAGAAAACATAAATGAAATTGATGGCGGAAACCTGATATATTCAATGTGGGAAGGATATTTGCAAAAATCAAACACAAAGAAATTCCTTGACTATTTGATAAATCGCAATTTTACGATACATAAAATTCATACAAGTGGACACGCAGACACGGAAACATTAAAAAAAATGGTTGAAGCAATAAAACCAAAAAACATTGTTCCAATTCATACATTTAGCGGAAGTGAATATAAGAATATTTTTACGACATCAGTAGTTGAATTAAACGATGGAGAAACAAAAGAAATATAATCAAATGAAAAGCACTCAGCACATAGCCAAGCACATTGTCAGGTCGCACCAGCCAACGCTAAAACCAAAACCTGCCAAAGAGCTTGTCTATTTTGCCAGCTCTGACTTTGCCGACACTATAAAAACTAAATCTTTAAAGACAGAAAAATAAGATATGACAGAATTAGAAACATATCTCAAACCATTTACAGACAAGAACGCCCAGTTGCTAACAGGCGGTATATTTTATTGCCGAAACAGTGCGGATTTCAGCGTTTCTACATCTAATAAACTTTGGTGTAACTTGATAATATACAGCTTTGAAATCGGCAACTAACCATACCACCATCCATCAGAATGTCTAAAAACTAATAAAAAAGCAAAATAAATTTGATTGTAAAAAATATAAATCATTGATTATCAATATAATCAGGCGACTGCCTGAATGTTTTAATAAAAAACTTAATAATTTTGGGTTTTTAGATACTGTGTTAAAATCCAAATTTTTTATTAAAAAATCAATTATTTTTGTATCTGAAAATAAATACTATATTTGTAAAAAATATAAATGATACAATTATATACACCAAAAGTATTATTTAGAATGAGAATTTAGATATAAATGATACTTTTGCGACAATAAAGTATCAGGATAAACAAGTTACAAGCAAGCCGAAGAAAAAAGGACAACGTCACAATGACAATAAAATTTTTGCTGCATAAAAACAAAGAAGAAAAATGAAAAACTACCAACCCTTCCCCAAATTAAAAGAGGTGTTTTGCCAAAGCACAAGCCGACCCAAAAACACTACATTTAATTTTGCCCAACCGCACTCAAAGCCCATCCTCCACCCGACCAGAGGATTTTTTACAATTTGACGACATAATTTAAAAGAAACAAAGGATAAAAGTTTAACTTTACAAATTAATTTTAATAGATTTCAATGAAACCTTGGAGCATATCAACAACAGTAAGAAACCCTGAAAGAATAAGGAGTTTTCTTTCTATCCTAAAAAAAATGGAAGGTCAAATTTGGGATAGACCAAATCAAAAGAAATTTCAAATTTTACTTATTCAATTTAAAGTATATGGTGCAGGTGAAGCACAGTTTTATAAAGGCTTAACAAAGGAACTTGTTCTTTTGATGGACAATCCAGAGCCAATTGAATTTGAAGAAGCTGAAGAAATATTAGATTCCAAAAATTACGTTGGTGGTGGCGATATGAGAGGTAGGCAATCATTCAATCCATTAGAGAAAATGGGACTTGCGTTTCTTGACAGCAACAATAAAATACAAATAAGTGGTTTTGGAAATTATTTTTTACAGGAGGAATACGATATAGGAGAAGTGTTTTTCAGAAGTTTTTTGAAATGGCAACTACCAAACCCAGACACTAATGACTACAAATCTGAACACGGCTATAACATTAAACCTTTTGTTGCTACACTTCATTTGATAAATGAAGTTAATAAAATTTGTATTGACAAAGGCACAAAGGAAAAAGGAATTTCACGACTGGAATTTATGCTATTCGGACTGACTTTATTCAATTTTGAAGAAATACAAGAAAAAGCCGAAAATCTATACAAATTCCGAACAAAATTAGAAAAACTAAAAACAGACAAAGAAAAAGATAAATTAGTTGAGGACTATATTGAAAACAACTTATCTCACATAGACGGAGTAAACAATTTAAGCGACTATGCAGATAATGCAATCCGCTATTTCAGGTTGACAAGATACATTTATTTACGTGGCAACGGATGGTATATTGACTTAGAACCACGAAGAAATGTTGAAATAAATTCAATCCTAAGAACAGACAACGCATCTGCAATAGACTTTGCAAATGATACAGAATATAGAAACTACCTATGCGACTTGACACAACCTGTTTTACCTTGGGAAAATCAAAAAGAACTTATTAAAATAGGTGTAGCAACAGTATCTGATATTACTCAATACCAAAAGGAATTATCATCAAAAGAAATTGATTTTCCAATATTTGATTTAATTGATTTCAAAGCTCTTTCTTATGAAAATCTAAAAATCTATATTCAAGATTTAAGAGTTTACAGGAAAAAACTACAGCAGATAGAAATTCATCACAATTCACAACAAACTTCTGAAATTGAAAAATATGTAACAGAGTTAAAAAATATCTTTAAATCAAAAAGCAAAAAGCCTATTGAACTTGAAAGACTTTGCTCACTTGCATTGAACGCATTAAATGATGCAATTGATATAAAACCTAATTACCCAGTTGGTGACGACAACGAACCAACATTTACTGCTCCTGCAAACAAACCTGATATTGAATGTTTTTACGAAACTTTCAATGCTATTTGTGAAGTTACAATGCTTACTAACCGCCAACAATGGTATGCAGAAGGGCAACCTGTGATGAGGCATTTAAGAGATTTTGAAATCTCTAACAAAAAGGAAACATATTGTTTATTTATTGCTCCCGATTTACATCGTGACACAGTAAATACCTATTGGTCTTCTGTAAAATATGAGTATGAAGGTACAAGACAAAAAATTGTACCAATGACAATAAATCAATTTTTGATTTTATTAGAAGCCTTAATTGCAAGAAAGAAAAAGGGAAGCCAAATCTTTCATCACGAAATAAAATCACTTTTTGATAGCATTGTTGACATTACAAAAGAAGTTCCTAATTCAGATACTTGGATGGCAATAATACCAGAAACAATAATCAAATGGAAAAATAAAATTGCAGCGTAATGAAAATCAATCATACATACGCAGGCGACTGTATTGAAGTAATGCAAAAAGAAATTGACAAAGATTCAATTCCTTTAATTTTTGCTGACCCACCATATAATCTTTCAGGTAAATCTTTGAACCTTGCCAACAATACTACAGGTGGAGCATTTTACAAAGTGAATGAAGATTGGGATACTTACGACTATAAAGATTATGTTTCATTCACTAGAAACTGGTTGAAGGCAAGTTTTAATGTTCTAACTCCAAACGGGAGCATTTATGTTTCATGCACACAACATAATATTGGCGAAATTCTTTTCATAGCCAAAGAACTTGGATTCAAGTTGAACAACATTATTACTTGGTATAAAACCAACTCAATGCCTAACATCACTAAGCGGACATTTACTCATGCTACAGAATTTGTTTGTTGGTTTGTAAAAGGCAAGAATTGGATTTTTAATTACGACCAAATGAAAAAGTTCAATCCAAATAAAACCAAAGAAGGAAATGAAAAACAAATGAGAGATTTCCTTGACTTCATTGAATTGCCAATTGTGCAGGGGAAAGAAAGAATAAAAGCAGAAAATAATCGTGCGGCTCATCCTACACAAAAGCCTGAAAAACTTTTGGAACTAATAATACTTGCATCATCAAATAAGAACGATGTAGTGCTTGACCCATTTTTTGGAACAGGCACGACAGGTTTTGTTGCACAAAAACTAAAAAGAAAATGGATTGGAATTGAACGCCACTCCGAATACAATAACATTTCTAAAAAAAGAATGAATGAAAAACATACAACTGTTTAATGACGATTGCTTAAAAGTTTTGCAGACACTTCCCGAAAAAAGCATTGACTTAATTTTTGCAGACCCACCTTACAATTTATCAGGTAAAGGTTTTCTCACAACTAAAAACGGGAAAGTTGCAAAACTGCACAAAGGCGATTGGGATGTAATTACAGACATCCATAAATTCAATGAGGACTGGATGAGTGAGTGCATTCGTGTATTGTCTGACACAGGGACAATTTGGATAAGCGGAACTCTACACAACCATCCTTCTGTTGGTGTTCTACTTAAAAAATTAGGACTTTGGATTATCAATGATGTGATTTGGTTTAAGCGTAACGCAACTCCTTTGCTTTCTTCAAACCGACTTGCACCATCAACAGAATTAATTTGGGTTGCGAGTAAGTCAAAAAAATATTTTTTCAATTACGACTTAGCCAAACAAATTAATGGTGGCAAGCAAATGAAAAATTTGTGGGAGATTAATGCTGAGAGGCACAAGACAATTCACCCGACAGAAAAACCTGAGACACTTATGCAAAGAATTATTTTAATTGCGAGTAAAGAAGGCGACACAGTTTTAGACCCTTTCACTGGTAGCGGAACGACAGGTGCAGTTGCAAAAAAATTGAATCGGAATTTTATCGGAATAGAAATCAGTAAAGAATATTTTGACATTGCAACGCATCGCATAAATATTCAGGAAAATGATGAACTTAATTTTAATGTTTATTTAAACGGCAATAATAACAATGCTCAACAATTATTATTGATGGAGGATAAAGCAAAATACACAAAGAAAAAGAAAGAAAAAACCATCATTTAACCAACGCAATTTGTAGCACATTTGCATTTTTTCCAACACTATAAGCCAACCATAAAAATGCAAAAGAGCTATAAAGCCATCGCACGGACAAAAAGACAATGTAGCAAAAATGAAAGACAATTCATTGACAGACAAGAACGGCCAGCTTGTAACACGGGCTAAAAGCAAGCGGGCGGATAGTGCAAATTTGAAGGGTATTGCAACTAATAAAACTTATCGCAGTTTGACAGTTTTGTGCTTCGAAATGTCCGCCAGCTCTTAGCCCGAAACCGTTAATAAACCGAGTAGTCAGAAAATTACAGGCAATGACAGAGGAGCGTTGTTAATTCCAAAATCTAAGCGAATTAACGAAACAAACAATTTTGAATTGGTTACATGGTTGGTAATAAAATAAATTTTAATTACTAGGAATTCGGTATAATTAAAAGTGGTTGAATTCTATACGTTTAAAAATAATTACAATTTTAATGTTACTGAATTAAGCAACATTAAAACTTAAAGTGTTATAATTTGACTACTATAAAAGAAAGGTATAATTTAACTATGGCAGATTTGCCACAATTAAAAATAGAAGTATGGCAAAAAATAAAACCATTAATGTAAAAGGAATTCAAATAGCGATTATTCAAAAAGAAAAGGATGACTACATTTCACTAACCGATATGGTAAAAGGGTTTGGAGATGATACTATGATTTATAGCTGGATGCGTAACCGAAATACCTTAGAGTTTATTGGCATTTGGGAAGAAATGAACAACCCTGATTTTAAAGGTAACGAATTCGTTACCTTTAAAACACAAGCCGGATTAAACAGCTTTAACCTCACTCCCCGAAAATGGATTGATGCCACTAATGCTATAGGCATTATTTCTAAAGCTGGAAGATATGGTGGTGGAACATTTGCTCACAAAGACATCGCTTTTGAGTTTGGAAGTTGGTTAAGCCCAGAATTCAAACTATACCTAATTAAAGAGTTCCAGCGTCTTAAAGAAGATGAAAATGACCGCCTAAAATTAGACTGGAACCTTCAACAAACCCTTACTAAAATAAATTACCATATTCACACCGATGCTATTAAAGAAAATCTAATTCCTGTTGAACTTACAAAAAATCAAATATCTTTTGTTTATGCCAATGAAGCCGACATGCTGAATGTAGCTTTATTCGGAAAAACTGCTCTGCAATGGAGAAATCAAAACCTTAAAGCAGATGGAAACATAAGAGATATGGCAACTGCCTGATGACGACATTAGGAACAAACACTAATATAGTTATATAATAACAATTTTATTTTGTTAATTTGTAAATAACAATTTTTTATTATGAATATATTACTTTTAGGTGGCGGAGGCAGAGAACATGCTATAGCATGGAAACTTGCCTGTGATAACTCTTTGCAACAAGCAAACAAACTATGGATAGCCCCTGGCAATGCAGGCACAGAACTATGTGGCACTAATGTCAATATCTCTGTTAATGATTTTGAAGCAATAAAACATTTTGTTATTAAAAATAACATACAGATGGTAATTGTTGGTCCTGAAAATCCTCTTGTAAACGGAATTCACGACTATTTTCTTAATGATGAGATATTAAAAAAAATATCTGTAATAGGTCCTCAAAAAGCAGGTGCGCAAATAGAAGGAAGTAAGGACTTTGCCAAAAATTTTATGACACGACACAACATACCAACAGCTAATTATAAGACATTTTCTAAAAACAATTTATCACAGGGATTGTCATATTTAGAGACCATAAAACCGCCTTATGTATTAAAAGCCGATGGACTCGCAGCAGGAAAAGGTGTGCTGATTTGCGATACAATAGAACAAGCTAAAAAAGAACTTAAAAATATGATAGAACTGTCTAAATTTGGTGAAGCAAGCAATAAAGTTGTAATAGAAGAATTTTTAAATGGAATAGAACTATCGGTATTTGTTGTTACAGACGGAAAATCATATAAAATACTTCCTGTAGCCAAAGATTATAAAAAAATAGGAGATAATGATACTGGTCCTAATACAGGAGGAATGGGCGCTATATCACATGTGCCTTTTGCAGATAAAACATTTATGGATAAAGTTGAAAAAAGAATTATTATTCCTACTGTCAACGGGCTAAAAAAAGAAAATATCCCATACAAAGGATTTATCTATTTTGCTCTTATCAATGTTGATGATAATCCTTTTGTCATAGAATATAATGCCCGTATGGGCGATCCTGAAGCAGAAGTAGTAATACCAAGAATAAAATCTGATTTACTTGACTTATTTAAAGGTATTGCAAATGAAACTCTATCTGAAAAAAATCTTGAAACAGATAGTCGCTATACAAGTACTGTTATGCTTGTATCAAACGGATATCCTGAAAAATATGAAAAAGGGAAAGAAATATATGGAATAGACAAAGTGTCAGATAGCATAATTTTTTATTCAGGAGTAACAAAAAACAATTCTGATACAACAGGAACAGAAAAAATATATACTAATGGCGGAAGGGTTTTGGCAATTACTTCTTATGGAAATACAATAGAAGAAGCTCTTGAAAAGTCCTATAAAAATGCTAAAATCATTGATTTTAAAGGTAAATATTATAGAAAAGATATAGGAAAGGATATAGGAAAGGATATAATTAGTGTTTATTCATAAAGTTATTAGTAACCGTTCACAACTAAAAATTATATCCATCAACTAACGGCTTAAATGATTGAAATTAAATTGACCTAATTGACCTAAAAAATTACCAATACACAATGACAAATAAACCAAATAATGCTCAATGTCAAAACTTTATATTAGAAATTGGAGATTGGGATTTGATTAGGTCAATTAGAGCAATTAGAAATTCTTAACAATATATATACTACAAAATATTGTTTACAAAAAATAAGATGTGAATGGTTACAGTTGTTATTTGTTTTACCTAAATTATGCGATAGGAACAAAGTGAAATATCGTATTAGTTAGGTATAACCCCGATTTAGAAATTATTGCAATTCACCGAATTGGTGAAGGTGAATTGCTTATAATTTTTTAATCAATTTGGATTTTAATTTAATTACCAAAATATAAATAAAAAAGTTTAAAATAGAAGAATAATATTATTTTTGCAAATAATTTTATATCAATTATGAAGTTAAAAATTTTAAAGGAAGTTAAAGTAGCTGTCATTTCTGTTGTATGCATTGGTGTGCTTATATGGGGAATTAATTTTTTGAAGGGTAAAGATTTTTTTGTGCATAAGCGAACATTTTATGCTGTTTATGATTGTGTTAATGGACTTGTTAATACAAATCCTGTATCAATTAAAGGTGTTAATGTTGGACAGGTTACAGACATATATTTTTATCCTGATGGCTCAAACAGGGTAATAGTAACATTTACTATAAATAATGATATTTTAATTTCTAAAAATTCGGTTGCAGAGATTTTTAGTTCTGATTTGATGGGTTCCAAAGCAATAGATATAAAATTAGGTGTTGCAAAAAATTCTTTTGATTATGCTAAAAATAAAGATACTCTTGCAACATCAATTCAAGGTAGTTTACAGGAAGAGGTAAGTGTGCAAATGTTGCCTTTAAAAAAGAAAGCAGAAGACCTGATGTTGTCTATTGACTCTGTTATGGCTGTAGTTCAATATATGTTTAATGAAAATACCCGTGATAATCTTAGAAAGAGTTTTGAAAGCATTAAGATTACTGTAAGAAATCTTGAACATACAAGTTATGGCATTGATACACTTGTGATAAATCAGAAAAAACGTCTGGCAAATATTCTTTCTAATATTGAATCTATTTCTCAAAATATAAGAAAAAGTAATAAGGATATAACAAATATTATAGGCAATTTTTCTTCTGTTAGTGATTCTGTTGTAAAATCAGATATTGTTAAAACAATAAATAATGCTAATAAAGCTCTTAAAGATATTTCAAGTATTGTTGAAAAAGTTAACAAAGGAGAATCCAGTTTAGGAAAGCTGGTTAATAATGACACTCTTTATAACCAGTTAAAATCTTCTGCTGATAATCTTGACAAATTACTTGAAGATATGAGATTAAATCCTAACAGATATGTTCATTTCTCTGTTTTTGGCAGAAAAGCAAATAAAAATAAATATACTCCTTCCAAAAAAGAATAAATTAAAAAAATGTGTTTAGCAAAGGAATATTGCTAATCTGCAAAACTATTAAAACTTGTCAGGATTTTGACTGATTGTTATACTTCAAGCGGTTAAAATTTTAACTTTACAAATTACTCCCTCTCTACTAGTAGAGAGGGTTGGGGTGAGTAAATAAAAAATAAAAAAGTTAAAATTTTAACCATTTATAGTATATATTGGTTAATGAACGACCTAATGACAACAAAGCCACTTGTTTTGAAAAAAGCCGAAACAGTTGTTGAGCGAAGCCGAAACAGTTGTTGAGCGAAGCCGAAACAGTTGTTGAGCGAAGCCGAAACAGTTGTTGAGCGAAGCCGAAACAGTTGTTGAGCGAAGCCGAAACAAATGACTATTATTAATCAGGCAATTGCTTGATAACTAAATAGTTACAATTTAAGAATAAAAAAATGAGAACAAAATATATTTTATATTTTATAATTTTCAATTCACTAATATTTTTGTTACAAGCTTGTGGTATTTATTCTTTTACAGGAGCGTCTATTCCTCCTGAAGTAAAAACTATCTCAATACAATATTTTTCTAACAATGCTCCATTAATTCAGCCAACATTAAGCCAATCTTTTACTGATGCATTAAAAGATAAATTTACAAATCAAACAAATTTAACATTAATTAATAGGGGAGGAGATATTAATATTGAGGGTTCTGTTACAAATTATTCTGTCAGTCCTGTAGCTATCCAATCTAGTGATATGGCAGCATTAAACCGTTTAACTATTACTGTGTCAGTTAAATTTACTAATAATATTGATGAAAAACAAAATTTTGAAACAACATTTTCAAGATATGCTGATTATTCAAGTAGCGAAAGTTTGTCCTCTGTTGAAGAATCTTTGATTAAACAAATAGATGATGAACTCATAGAAGATATTTTTAATAAATCCGTTGTAAATTGGTAATACTAAATGATAAATTCCAAGCAATTCATAGGTCTTATACAAGCACCAAATCTTTTAAGCAAAAATACTATACCTGTCATTGAAAATTTGATTAAAGATTTTCCTTATTGCCAGTCAGCAAATATGCTTTATATCAAAAATTTATATAAAGAAAATCATATATATTATAATAAAAATCTTAAAATTGCTGCTGCTTATTCTTCTGATAGAGGAAAGCTAAAACAACTTATAAATCAAACTGATAATAAAATAATAAAAAACCAAACTTTAAAAAAAGAAAATATATACGCAAAACAGACCGAAAAATATGATAGTGTTTACAATAACAAAGAATCAAAATCCGATAGAATAGAACTATTAAAAAAGCAATTAGAACAAAGATTATTGGAAATACAAGAAAGAAAATCATCACAGCAAATTAAAAATCCTGATATATCCTTAACGCAAAAAAATAATATACAAAATAAATATAATATAACAAACAATCTTATTGACAAATTTATCAAAGAAAATCCAAGAATTGGCAGACCAAGAAAAGATTTCTTTAATCCTGTTGACTTAGCCAATAAGAGTGTTGAAGATAATGATGATATTGTATCTGAAACTTTAGCCAAAATATACTATGACCAAGGCAATAATTTAAAAGCAATAAAAATTTATAAGCAATTATGTTTGGAATTTCCAAAAAAAAATAATTACTTTGCAAATCAAATTAAAATAATAAAAAACAACAACAAAAATTAAAATAACATGGGAGCATATATTTTTATTTCAGCACTAATTCTTATCATTTGTGTTCTATTAACACTTATTGTCTTAGTTCAAAATCCAAAAGGTGGTGGACTTGTTTCAAACTTCTCATCCTCTAATCAATTTATGGGAGTCCGTAAAACAGGTGATTTTTTGGAAAAAGCAACATGGACATTAGCAATTTTATTATTAGTATTAAGTTTATCGTCAATATTTGTTATTCCCAGAGGAACAAATTCAAATAAAGAAGATACTGAACTGAAAGAATTTAAAAATCTTGCACCTGTTGAACAATCTCCTCAAACATTTCCTGTTGAAGAAGAAAATTAGACACCTGAAAAGTAGAAATAAAATATCCATAACCAAAGACAACTATTAAATTATGAATTATGAATTATGTGCTTTGAACCTTGAACCTTGCAATTTGTAACTTGTAACCTGAAACTTGGAACTTGGAACTCGTATGAACTACTATATTTTTCTCTTTACAAATGCCATAATGTCATAATATCATAATATTTTTGTCTCTCATCTTTATAAAATTATTATATTACTGAAAAAATGTCTCTAAATTTTACATTTTTGACTTTGGCATAATATATGACTAAAAAATTGCTGATTTATAATCAAATAATTTTTATTTAATAAAAAAAATATAAACTTATGACAAAATTAAATATTAAACCTTTATCAGACAGAGTTCTTATTGAACCTGCTCAATCTGAAGAAAAAACTTCAAGCGGAATTATTATTCCTGATACGGCAAAAGAAAAACCTCAAAAAGGTGTTGTTGTTGCTGCTGGCAATGGCAAAAAAGATGAACCAATGAATGTAAAAGTAGGTGATAATGTATTATATGGTAAATATTCAGGCACTGAAATTGACTTTGAAGGTAAAAATTATCTTATAATGAAAGAATCTGATATTTATGCAATAGTATAGATATTTTATAAAAAAAATAAATAATTAATATAAATAAACCTAAAAAAATAAATAAAATGGCAGTAAAAAATATTACTTTTGATATTGAAGCACGAAACGCCTTAAAAAAAGGTGTTGATGCTTTATCAAATGCAGTTAAAATTACTTTGGGTCCCAAAGGACGTAATGTAATTATTGAAAAAAGCTACGGAGCACCACAAATTACAAAAGACGGTGTAACTGTTGCTAAAGAAATTGAATTATCGGATAAGACCGAAAATATGGGTGCTCAATTAGTAAAAGAAGTAGCATCTAAAACAGCTGACGCTGCTGGCGATGGCACTACAACTGCTACTGTCCTTGCACAATCAATTGTTGCAACAGGACTGAAAAATGTTATTGCCGGAGCAGACCCAATGCTTTTAAAAAAAGGTATTGACAAAGCTGTTAAAAATGTAGTGGAAAATCTTAAAAAACAATCCCATGAAGTCGGTAATAGCTATGAAAAAATAGAACAAATAGCATCTGTATCTGCTAATAACGACCATACTGTAGGAAAACTTATTGCCGAGGCAATGGGTAAAGTTAAAAAAGAAGGTGTTATAACCATTGAAGAAGCAAAAGGTACTGAAACAACTGTTGATATTGTTGAAGGTATGCAATTTGACAGAGGATATATATCTCCTTATTTTGTTACTGATGCAGAAAAAATGCAAACTGTTTTTGAAGACCCTTACATTCTGATATATGATAAGAAAATTTCTGTAATAAAAGAATTTTTACCGGTTTTAGAAAAAGTTGTAGAAACAGGTCGCCCTCTGTTAATTATTGCTGAAGATATTGAAGGAGAAGCTTTAGCTACTCTTGTTGTTAATAAACTTAGAGGTTCTCTTAAAATAGCTGCTGTTAAAGCACCTGGCTTCGGCGATAGAAGAAAAGAAATGCTTGAAGATATAGCTATTTTAACAGGCGGAACTCTAATATCTGAAGAAAGAGGATATAAATTAGAAACAAGTACTGACCTTTCTCTCTTGGGAGAAGCTAAAAAAATTACTGTTGATAAAGAAAATACAACTATTGTTAGCGGGAAAGGTTTTAAAGAAGATATCAAAGCAAGAGTAAATCAAATTAAATCTCAAATTGAAACTACTACATCTGATTATGATAAAGAAAAATTACAGGAACGACTTGCAAAATTATCAGGCGGAGTAGCAGTTATATATGTTGGAGCTGCCAGCGAAGTTGAAATGAAAGCAAAAAAAGACCTATTTGATGATGCTTTGCATGCTACAAGAGCTGCTGTTGAAGAAGGTATAATACCAGGTGGCGGAATAGCACTAATAAGAGCTATTGAAATTCTGAATAACCTAAAAGGAGATAACCCTGACGAGATAACAGGAATAAATATTATTAAGAGAGCTCTTGAAGAACCTTTACGACAAATTGCTGAAAATGCAGGAGTTGAAGGATCAATAGTTATTCAAAAAGTTAAACAGGGAAAAGATGATTTCGGATTTAATGCTTTAACAGGAAAATATGAAAATTTGCTGTCAGCAGGTGTTATTGACCCTACAAAAGTTACTCGTATAGCACTTGAAAATGCAGCTTCTATTGCAAGTATGCTTTTAACTACCGAATGTGTATTAGTAGAAAAAGAAGAAGAAAATAATGCAGCAGGTAATCCTCCAATGGGCGCTCCGGGAATGGGTGCACCAGGTATGTATTAACAGATTGCTTAAATAAACTATTTATAATGTAATTAAAAAAGTCCTTCAATTTTTGAAGGACTTTTTTTTATAAAAAACAGGTTAAATCTTATTTTGAGGTCTTATGCAAAATAATTTTTTAATGTCTATCCCTGAAAGGGCACTGCTAAGCGGAGTTTGTAACTCCGCTTCAAATAAAAAATAATCTCTTGATTATTATTATATTTAATTTTTTATACTTTTATAAAAATTTTTTTAAATTGCCAACAGGATATTAAGAATGTGCTGAAGATTATTTGTATAGTAGTGCAGGAAATTATGCAGAATTGAGTAGTGTAATAGAAATTATTGAATTAATACCGACTGGTCAGGCAGTCGCCTGACGAAAAATAAATTTTTCTAACTTGCTAATCCATCAGCATTATACCAAAATTATTTTAACCTTCTTGTTAGCGGTTTGGTATAACAGGAACAATAGAAAGAATTAAATAATGCAATTACAAATTGCAATATATTTAGAGCGGAGTTACAAACTCCGCTCAGATGGGCACAACAACAATGCAATAATAATCAATAACATAAATTTTATTTAAAACGACATTGGACAGTTGCCACAACACTATTAGTAATGTAATTAAAAAGATCTTCAATTTTTGAAGGGCTTTTTTTATATTAAAAAATAATTTTTCATTAAATAATTTTTTGTAAATTTACCACAAATTTTTATAAACCTTTTAATCTTATTAAATCATGAAAAAATTAATCAACATTCTAATTATTTTTCTCTTTTTTACTAATTTTTATTCTGCTATAGCTCAGCCAACTACTTCTGCACCTAAAATGCCTATAGACAAAGATACAAAACTAATAACTTATAAAGAAGTTGTTAAAGAACAAGGCAGTAAAGATGAATTTTATATCAGAGCAATTGAGTGGCTCAATTCTTTTTATAAAAATCCGTCAAATGTTACAAAAGTAAGAGATAAAGAAAATGGCAAAATTGAAGGACTGGCACGAATGAGATTATACATTACTGATGAAGATGGCGATGAATTACCAGCAGGTATGGTCTCTTATAAAATAAGTTTAGAACTTAAAGATGCCAAATACAGATATACTATAACTGATTTTAATGTCCAAAAACAATCTAAATTTCCTTTAGAAAGATGGATGGATAAAAAAGACAATGAATATACAACAAAATGTGATTCTTTTATTGAACAGGTTGATAAATATACCAAAGACCTTATTGTAAGCTTAAAAAAAGGTATGAAATCTGTTGTAGAGAAAAAAGATGAATGGTAAAATATTAATCTGTTTGACATTCACTTTTGTTGTTTTTATCAGGCATTTGCCTGATAAAAACAATAAAGACACTATAAAAGAAAAATATTCTTTTGAAACATATTGTAGTAATAAGAAATAAGATTTAATAAAAACTTTTGCTTTATAATCAAATTTAAGGTAATTGAATGAAATTTTTTACTAATTTTGCTTAGTATATAAATAGTTATAAGCAAGTCATATTTTAGTAATAACATAAAAATCAAAATAAAGTGAAAACAAAATTATTTGCTTTAATTTTTGGAATGGCAGTAATTTCTGCTATTCATGCACAGGATTACCAAATCAGCTTTGCAGGAACAGGTGCAAGCACAACTGTTGATTCAGTAAAAGTAGAAAACCTGACACAATGTACAAGTATAAATCTTAGCGGAAGCGATATATTGCACATTGTCGGAACGGGGGGAATTAACGAATTAAACGCCGGCGCAGCTAATACAATGCATATATATCCAAATCCGGTAACAGGCACTTGTTTGGTTGACTTTGAAGCAACGGCAAAGGGTAAAGTAACTATAGGACTATATGACATAGTCGGGAAAAGAATTTTACAAGTTCAGGAATTATTGACAAAAGGGCATTATACATACCAACTTAAAGGAATAAGCAACGGCATATATACACTGAAAGTTGAATCTGAGGCATATTACTATAATTCTAAAATAGTAAGCATTAATATAAGCTCCGGAAATACTGAAATAAAGCAGATTGAAACAATTCCAAACACAATTTCAACCAACGGAACTACAAAAAGCTTAAAAAGTGAAAAATCATTAATAGACATGCAATATACCACAGGAGATTTGTTGAAGCTAACAGGGAAATCAGGTGTTTTTCGTACTGTCGTTATGCTTGTGCCGATACAAAGCCAAACAGTAACATTTACTTTTGTAACCTGTACTGATGCTGATGGCAATAACTATTCTGTAGTAAAAATAGGCACTCAATGGTGGATGGCAGAAAATCTTAATGCCAGAACCTATGTACCGATTACAAGTCCACAAGTATCAGGAACAAAATTTTGTCAGAACTATATCGGGGAAAATGATCCTACTTGTCCTATGGGCGGCTTATATGAATGGGCAAATCTGATGCAAGGCTCTGCATCCTGTAATGGCACAGGTGCGCCACCCAACGATAAATGCGACATACCAGTGCAGGGATTATGCCCTACAGGATGGCACGTACCATCCCATTATGAATGGACTACTTTAGAAAGAAATGTTGGCAGCAACCCTAGTGCTTTTCCTTATGATGTAACAACAGTAAGCATACTTGGAACAGATGAAGGAGGCAACCTTAAAGAAACATGTACTTCACATTGGTGGTCTCCCAATACAGGTGCAACAAATAAAAGTGGTTTTACAGCCCTTCCGGGCGGTTCCGCCTGGCAAGGTACATTCGACGATTTTGGCCAAAGCGGTTACTGGTGGTCAAGCACTGAATCTATTCCGTGGTATTCGGCATGGGTTCGCGGATTGAATTATAGCCTTACTACTATAGGTCGCTCCGACTACTTTGAGGAGAGTGGCTTTAATGTGCGTTGTGTTAAGGACTGACAATTTGATTATTGACCACGACACTTTATGTCAATGTCATTTAGTCAAGAGCATATCAGATTAGCACCATTCTTTAGAATGGTGTATTAAATCAGTAAATTATTTTGGAAGTCGGCTTTAAGCCGACTTTTAAAGAACTGTGTTTGAATTTTAATTACCACAATAAATTGTGGTGCTAATCTGATATTTAAAATATTACCCCTTAACTAAATGACATTGCACTTTGTGTCGGGATAAAAATTTTTGCGGTAAGCGAGATTTGTTTGTAGAGACGCAAAATTTTGCGTCTCTACAAACAAACATCAAACAATAGAACAATTAAGGATAAATACCCGACAGGTTGTGTAACTCTTGTTGGGTATATATTTATATTTTTTATAAAAAAAAATATTCTGTTTTAAACCCAACAGGTGCTGCGTGACCTGTCGGGTGGAAATTTATATTAATTTTGCTTCGTATATAAACACGTTGGCTAAAAAACGACCGTTTTCTACCCGTCTATATATAAATAGTTTTTATCTATATAAAATTTTTTTAAATTATATTTTTATGCAAAATCAACAATTTATTACATAATTTTAAAAAAAAGTTAAAAATCATTAACATTATTCAGACATGGGTAGGTTTTGAACTTGGAATTTAAACTTTAAACTAAAAATATGCTCTCTCATCTCACAATAAAAAACTATATTTTAATAAATGAATTAGAGATAGATTTCCAAAAAGGATTTTCTGTTATAACAGGAGAAACAGGAGCAGGAAAATCTATACTGTTAGGTGCTATATCCCTTATATTAGGACAAAGATCTGATGCAAAAGCACTTTTAAATAAAAATAAAAAATGTATTGTTGAAGGAACTTTCTTTATTAAAAACTATGAATTAGATGATTTCTTTAAACATAATAACATTGACTTTGACGAAAATGCTATTCTTAGAAGAGAAATAAATAAAAATGGAAAATCAAGAGCTTTTATAAATGATACTCCTGTAACACTCAATATATTAACAGAACTCGGTAACAAACTAATAGATATACATTCACAAAACGAAACTATTACTCTTAATGACTCAAACTTCCAACTTGCTGTCATTGACAACTATTCAAAACATAATTCTGTTTTAAAACAATACATTCTAACATTTAACAAATACAAACAACTACAATCAACTGTAAATGAACTAATTGAAAAAGAAAAACAATCAAAGACCAATAAAGATTATTATCAATTTCTTTTTGACGAATTAGAAAATGCAAATCTCAGCGACGAAAATGAACAAAAAGAAATAGAAGATGAATTACAAGTATTAAATAATGCCAAAAACATTAAAAAAAATCTCTATCAGGCATGTTTATCCTTAAATAATGATGATAATTGCCTGACAAATCAACTTGCTGAAATAAATTCTTTAATAAAAAATATTGCGGATTATACCGATAATATTAAAGAAATATATGAACGACTGGATAGCTGCTATATTGAACTCAAAGATATTTCAAACGAAATACAGCATTTAGAACAACATATCATTTATGACCCTGAACGTATAGAGTTTCTTAACAACAGATTAAATGTAATATATCATTTACAGCAAAAACATAATGTAAATACTATTAAAGAACTAATAAAAATAAAAGAATCATTATCTGATAATCTTCAAAAAATTTCCTTTTTTGACAATAATATTAATAAACTAAAAAATGAAATATCAGAACAAAATAAAATATTAACCCAGCTTGCTAAAAAAATATCCTTTGACAGGACAAAAGCCATACCTTTTATACAAAAAGAAATAACAAATATATTATTTCAGTTAGGTATGCCTGACGCTCAGCTAAAAATTGAACATACCATATTAAATGACTTCTCTTACAATGGAACAGACAAAGTAAAATTTTTGTTTAATGCAAACAAGGGTAATGAACTGAGAGAACTCTCAAAAGTTGCTTCAGGAGGCGAATTGTCAAGATTAATGCTTAGCATAAAATCATTAATATCTCAGCATAATCTGTTGCCAACAATAATATTTGATGAAATTGATATTGGTATATCCGGCGGCAATATTGCAAATAAAGTTGCTAATATCTTAACAAAAATGTCAAAACAAATGCAACTAATTGTAATTACTCATCTTCCACAAATAGCAGCTACAGCCGATATTCATTATTTGATTTATAAAAAATCTTATGACAATATTACCAATTCTGCAATAAAAAAACTTAATAACAACGAACGTGTTAATGAAATTTCAGAAATGCTTGGTAATTCCAAAACTGCAACACAAACAGCCAAAGAACTGTTAAACAATTGATTATGTAAACTATCCGTATCGTCTCAATAATTACTGGTAAATTATACAATATAAAATTGAAAATGCCTAAAATACTTAAAATTGAAAATGCCTAAAATTCAAAATTCAAAAGCCAAAATCCAAAACTCAATAGCCAATAGCAAAAAGCCAAAAGACAAAAGGCAGAAACCCAAAACCCAAAACTTGATAAAGAAAGTTACTTTTGAGTTTGGGATTTATTCCATTTGGGATTTGTTTTGTCAGGCAGTTGCCTGATTGAACTTGGGATTTATTTTAATTAATACCATTACTTTTTGAGAGGATACAACTATTCTAATACTTCAACAAGCACTGAAATAAATTCAGCACAGGTCTCAGCACAAGTTTTTTATAGATTGACTTTCTGTCTTTTTATTTTTTATCTTTGTCTTTTTATTTGTAAGCGTTCACAATTTAAAATTTCATAACTATTAATTGACCTAATTTCTAATTGACCTAAAAAATGACCAATACCCAATGCAAAATGACCAAAATAATGACCAATGCCTCAATTTAGACATTGGAAATTAGGGCTTGTTTAGGTCAGTTAGAGTAATTAGAGCAATTAGAAATTTATAAAAAAAGTTGTATAAACTAATTATAAAAAATATACTGTGAATGGTTACTTTTATTTTTAGTCATTTTAGGCATTTTAAATTTTAACTACTATGTATATATTTGAAAGCAAAATAAGAGTAAGATATTCTGATATAGATAAAATGGGATATGTGTATTACGCTAACTATGGCAAATATTATGAAGTAGGTAGGGTAGAGGCAATGAGAAATCTTGGCGTTAGTTATAAATATATGGAAGAAAATGGCGTAAGCATGCCTGCTTTATCTATGAATATCAAATATGTTAAACCCGCTTTATATGATGATATAATTAATATTAAAACTATTATAGACGAAATACCAACAAATAGAATGAAATTTATTTATAAATTATATAATAAAAATGGAAATATGATTAACAGAGGATATACAATACATGCCTTTGTTTCAATGAAAGATAACAAACCAGTTGAAATACCTGAATGGTTATTAAGACCTCTTGAAAAATATTTTTAAAGATTTTAATAAAAAACTATTATGAAACCAAAAAACTTATTACTGATAATATCTCTTTTTCTATTAATAGCTTCATGTTCAAAAGAAGCAGGCGAAGGAGGAACTTCTTCTATAACAGGAAAAATATATGTTATCAATTATAATGCTGAATTTACTGATATAAAAGATTCTGGTTATGCTCAGGAGGAAAATGTATATATCATATATGGCGATAATGAAGTTTATGATGATGACTTTGACACAAATTATGACGGCACTTATCTCTTTCAACATCTAAAAAAAGGTAATTATACTATCTTTGTCTATTCAAAAAATTTAAACCCGCCACACACACCTAAAATACCTGTTATGAAAAAAGTCAGCATAACTAAAAATCATCAGGAAGTTGAAACAGAAGATATTGTAATTTATAATTAAAGGGACTTCTATTAATTCATTTCTTTCAAGAAACAAATATAATGAATAAGATGCGAGACATAAATATTTTTTAATAGCCGTAGCTATTAAGAAATATTTTGTCGAAGTCAGATTGTTTATTATATTTGTTCCCTTTGGGTTTTCAGAGTTTCCCATATACTTCTTCAGATTTTCTTGCATTATCCCGATAGTGCTTTAAAAATCTTCCTCGTCTATGGAAAACTCTGAAAATTTTGATGCGAATGAATTAATAGAAGTCCCTTTAATAAGAAGTATCGTCTCAATAATTACTGGTAAATTATACAATATAAAATTGAAAATGACTAAAATACTTAAAATTCAAAATGCCTAAAATTCAAAACCCAAAACTTGATAAAGAAAGTTACTTTTGAGTTTGGGATTTATTTTAATTAATACCATTACTTTTTGAGAGGATACTAATAAAAGTCCCCTTAAAAAATATAATGAAGTAGATTATAAGACACAATAATTGCACAATGTTATATTTTTAATATCTAATTTCAATCAGCTAATCTTTTAATCTCTCCATTTTTTATCCTTTTCATATAAGATGCAAGGTCTTTTTTAATTTCCGGAGATAAAATAATCAGTCCTAAAATATTAGGGAAAGCCATACATAATATCATCATATCAGAAAAATCCACAACAGAGTTAATACTTGTAGATGCTCCTATGACAATAAAAATCAAAAATGTTATTCTGTATATTGTATCTGTTACTTTTCTATTACCAAACATCTTGTCAGATAAATCACCAAACAGATAATCAAAGCCCTTTAATCCGTAATATGACCATGAAATCATTGTTGAAAAAGCAAATAATAAAACAGCGATTAAAAGGATATAAGGAAACCATGAAAAAACGCTTTCAAAAGCCACAGAAGTCAGTTGTGTTCCTTCTAAGTTTCCCGGATTTTCATAAACACCTGTAAATATAAGCACAAGAGCTGTCATAGTGCAGATAATTATTGTGTCAATAAAAGGTCCGAGTGAAGCAACTAATCCTTCGGCAATATGTTCATCGGTCTTTGCAGAAGAATGGGCAATAGCAGCAGAGCCAATACCTGCTTCATTAGAAAATGCTGCTCTGCGAAATCCAATAATCATAACTCCAACAAAACCACCTTTCATAGCACTTGCATTAAACGCTCCGTAATATATTAATTTGCAAACATTGCCTATCTCTGTTATATTCATCATAATAATAAATAAAGCAGATAAGATATAAAGACCAGCCATAAAAGGGACTATTTTTGCTGTAACCTTTGCTATACTCTTAATTCCGCCTATAATCACCAAGCCAACAAGTATTGCTAATACAATACCAAAATAAGCTCCATTATTTTTTACAGATGGAATCAATATAACAAGTTGAGCAAAGGCCTGATTGGATTGAAACATGTTTCCAATACCCAAAGAACCTACCACAACAAATACAGCAAATGCCAGTGCTAATACTTTTCCTAATGGTTTTAAATATTTATTTGTAAAAGCTCTGCTTAAATAATACATAGGACCGCCTGATACCTTTCCGTCTTTGTCTATCTTACGATATTTGACAGCTAACGAACATTCAACAAATTTTGATGACATACCTAAAAATCCGGCTATTATCAACCAAAATACTGCTCCCGGTCCTCCAAGAGATATTGCTATGGCAACACCGGCTATGTTTCCCAAACCTATTGTCGCTGATAATGCAGTAGTCAATGCCTGAAAATGTGAAATCTGACCTTTATGTTTTGGATTATCATATCTGCCTCTTATCAAATCTATTGCTGTTTTAAAACCTTTTATATTTATGAATTTCATAAATATTGTAAAGAACAATGCACCTAAAATTAACCATACAACAACAAATGGAACAGGAGATTTTATTATTTTACCATTTTTATCCAGAGCAGGATTTCCTTTATCATCATAAACCAGAGGGTCGTAAATACCTATAGCAGCAAATGGGTCCCAGAATAATACTGTTCCCATTTTATCAACAACAGGTTCAAAAAAAATGTTAATCCTCTGACTAAAAGTTTGCTTTGCTTTTTTATCATTCGGCACATTTGAATTTACAATATTTTGTGTCAATGTATCTTTTGTAGAAACATTAGATTTAGCTTTTATTCCTATTAACAGGATAAATAATAATATAATCAGAAAACCGATTTTTTTCATTAAAACTCAATATATTTTATTGCTATTAAATTAATTCAATCAACAATCATCACATCAACAATTAATTCAACTTTAAATTTTTTTTCATTTCTTTTATTTGTTCCTGTGTTCCTAAAACAAATAATTTTGAGTTTGGTATCAACAAAGTATCAGGAGAAGGATTTATTATAAATTTTCCTTCAGCTGTTTTAAAACCTATAATATTAGCACCTGATTTTTTTCTTATGTCAAGTTCATAAATGGTGTTATTTTTAAATTTTTCAGGTAATTTACTGCAAACAATTTCTTCAAGATTAGTAGATGCAGCACCTTGAACAGACAGATTAGCCAGAAATTCTACAATATCCGGCTTTGCAACTAAATGTGCCATGTGAGTTCCACCGACTTTTTCAGGGATTATAACATTATCGGCACCTGCGATTTTAAGTTTTTTGTAAGAACTATCACTTGATGCTCTGCTAATAATTATTAAATCAGGATTTAAAAAACGAGCTGTAAGAACAATAAAAAGATTGTCAGCATCATCGGGAAGAGATGTTATTATTGCTTTGGCAGTTTTTATTCCTGCCTTAATTAAGATTTTTTCATCTGTAGCATCGCCTTGGACAAAATTTTTATCCTTATTAAAATCTTCAAAAAGCAGTTCCTGATTTTTGTCAATTACTATAAAAGAATTTTTATTTGCAATTAATTCTTTAACTGCTTGTTTTCCATTACGACCATAGCCGCATATTATAACATGTTTTTTCATTTTTTTTAGTAATGATTTTGTTTTGTAATCTTTTATAAAATATCCAAATTTTCCTTCAATAAAATGACTGGTAATTATTGATATTGCATAAGCGGCTGTGCCAAGTCCTGTTAATATCAAAAATATTGTAAATATTTTACCATAATCGGATAATACATGCACTTCACGAAATCCAACAGTAGAAACGGTTATAGCAGTCATATATAATGCATCAACAAATGAAAAACCTTCAATAATTCTGTAACCAATAACGCCAATTATTGCAACTGCTATTAATAAAAATACAGCATATAATATTTTAGTTTTTTTAAACATATATAAAACAGTAAGTTATTAAATTATACTTTACACTTCTGCAAGATCATCAGAGCCACAGAGCCATAATATAATTTGTTATTTTATTTGCCTATTATACCCGCAAGGTTTCAAAATCAGGCAGTCATGTTCGGCTACTGATTGCAAATTCCGTATTTATCCCTTAGGTTTGCAAATTAAATTTTAATAAATAATTATGATGATGTAAATTTTCTTTTTTTGGTTCTTTTTTTCTTTGTTAATTAACAATAATTTTGTTAATAAGTTAACCT
>Ga0265594_1000820_pt1 | contig 25174 bp, 13 predicted proteins | sample saktaG_11_FD_190147 | JGI IMG/M metagenome (GOLD analysis project Ga0265594, IMG submission 190147) | Saline water microbial communities from Sakinaw Lake, British Columbia, Canada - sak_2011_5_24_80m | ecosystem: Environmental > Aquatic > Non-marine Saline and Alkaline > Saline ... | reverse complement strand
ATAATCTTATAATCACTTATACTTTAAAAAAGCAAGAACAGATTAAAATATTTTTAACAGATATTCTTGGAAGAGAAATTATTATAGCAGATTACAATAATCAAAAAAAAGGAAGTTATAAGATTAATATCAATGAATTAAGAATACATAAAGGAACTTATTTATTAAGATTTTCAACAAAAACAAAGAATATAAATATTCATTTGGTTAAATATTAATTAACCCACGACTTAAGTCGTGGGCTAATAGACCTAATAATATAAAATAACCGTTTTAACGGTTTACCAACGACATTATGAACAAACTCTAATAGTTATATCTTTACTGAATATCCCGCTCCCGCACGATTGTATCGTGTGGTTTAGAAACAGAAATAATAATTTAATGTTAGTTAATAAAAACAATAATTTTTATTACATTTGAATCATTAGTGGTAATTACAAATTTTATAATCCCGAAGGAATTTATTTTGTAAGTTTTGCAGTAGTTGAATGGTTAGATGTATTTACAAAAAACGAATATAAAAACATAATAATTGATGAGTTCAGTATAAAAAGGTAAAAAAGTACGTCATTGCGAGGAGCGAAGTGACGAAGCAATCTCTCACAATTTGCAACAGATTACTTCGCCTTCGGCTCGCAATGACGGACTACCAAATAAAATGTGAAATAAAAAATAAAGACCACACGATACAATCGTGCGGTAGCGGGCCTCGTCTCTGCTAATAATGTAATACAAAAATATAAACAAATGAAAAAATTATTAACCATTATTATATTTTTATCAGTTTCAACAGCTCTTTTTGCACAGGATACTGATTTTAAATCTATTCATCAGATGCAATTAGAGTATTATAATAACTTAGGATTAACAACTCAGGCACAGTTTGATTCTTTAAATGAGTTTAAACTTATGCCTAAGTTGAAAAACAAAAGTAATTGCACATTAAATAAAATTGTTTTTGGATGGCATCCTTATTGGGTTGGAAGTGCTTATTTGAATTATCAATGGAATTTATTATCAGATTTATCTTATTTTTCTTATGAAGTAAATGCAAATACAGGAAATCCCGACAATACACACAGTTGGGCGACTGCTGATGTTATTGATTCTGCTCTTGCAAACGGTGTACGCGTAAATCTTTGTGTTACTTTATTTTCTAACCACTCTACTTTTTTTGGGAATAGCACTACACAGCAAACTTTAATTGATAATGTTATTTCAATGGTGCAAACCAGAGGTGCTAATGGTGTAAATATTGATTTTGAGGGTGTTCCTTCTTCTCAGGCTACTAATTTTACAAACTTTGTTGTTGATTTTTGTATACAGATGCACACACAAATACCCGGCTCAAAAGTTAGTATTTGCCTTTATTCTGTTGACTGGAACAATGTTTTTGATGAAGCAGTGCTTAATAATTATATTGATTACTTCTGTATTATGGGATATGCCTATTATTATGGTGGGAGTTCTACAGCTGGGCCAACAGGCGGATTATACAGTTTAACAAGTAGCTATAATTATAACCAGTCAAAATCAGTATCTTACTATCTTGCACAAGGAATTTCAAATGATAAGTTAGTCCTTGGAGTCCCATATTATGGCTATGAATGGCCTACCAGTAGCGAAACTGTTCCCTCTTCTACAACAGGTTCAGGATATTCAAAAACCTATAAATATGTAGAAGATAACACAAGTGGTAATTATTCAAATAAATTATGGGAAGGAAATAGTTTTACGCCTTATTATACATATTATTCAAGCGGTTGGTATCAATGCTTTTGTGATGACGCATTCAGTCTTGGCAAACGATACGATATGGTTAATATGAGAAATATTGCAGGTATAGGAATATGGGCTTTGGGATATGATGATACATATACTGCTTTATGGAGCAAATTAGAAGGAAAATTTACAAATTGCTCTATAATTCCTTGTTGTGATACTATTTATGATACAGGAGGACCTGCCTTTGATCATTATAATGATGAATATTTTATATATACAATTGCTCCAACCGGAGCAACATCATTATCTTTAACATTTAATTCTTTCGCACTTGAAAGCGGTTACGATTCCATTTGGATTTATGATGGAGCAAACACAACAGCCTCTCTTATCGGGGGTTATTCAGGAAATACTTCACCTGGAATAATAAATTCATCAGGAAATGCTTTAACTATAGAATTTTATTCTGATGTATCTACAAACGAAGCCGGATGGGAAGCTATATGGCAATGTTCACAGGATACTACTCCTCCTGAAACGGAAATTTTTGCAAACTTATGGGAAACAGATGATTTTAATGTTGCTTTTACAGATACTGATAATGAAAATGTAAATTATAAATATTACCAGGTACTTGATTATGACGGCACAGAATGGAGAGCTAATAAAAATAATGGTTTTTTTAATGACAACTTTGAAAGTTCTATAAATCCCGACTGGACAATACCCTCTGATGCAGGAATCTGGCTCATTAATAGCGGACATCTGCGACAACTTGACCAATCTGTTAGCAACTCCAATATATATACTCAACTTAATCAAAATGATTCTACTGAATATCTGTATCATTGGTCTGCTTTGATTGACGGCTTGGGCACAAACAGAAGATGCGGTTTGCATATATTTGTAAGCGATTCCATTTTGCCTAACAGAGGAAACTCATATCTGATATGGTTCTTGGCTGATCAGCAAAAAGTTATGATATATAAAACACTAAATGATACTTTTTATTTAAAAGCAGAAAATCCAATAAACATAAATACAGCTGTATGGTATGATTTTAAAACCATTTATAATCCTGTAACAGGAAAAATAGAGGCATTTATTGACAATAATTCTGTTATATTATGGACAGATTCTTTGCCCATTACATCAGGAAAATATTTGTCTTTAAGAAATGGTGACTCTGATGTTCAATATGATGATATAAAAGTATATAAATCAAGGCAAGATACTGCATTTATTACTGTTGGCACAAATATTAATGATGATATTGGCTTTCAAAATCCAAATCCTTTGACACCTGCCTGCAAAATAAAATCTATTGTTACTGATTCTGCTGGTAATTTCTCTGTTCCTGCTGGTCTTGATGTTAATATTGACTGGACTCCGCCTGATACAGGCGATTATGTTTATGATGGCATTAATACAGATATTGATACAACAAATTTTCAAAATCAACTTTCTGCAAACTGGTCCTCATTTTATGACATAAATTCTGAAATAAAAAAATATTTGTATTCTATAGGCATATCTCAGCAGGATACAAGTATTGCTGGCTGGACTGATAACGGACTTGATACAAACATTACAAAAAACGGTTTAACATTAATTGACGGACAAACATATTATTTTAATATTAAAGCAGAAAACAATGCAGCATTATTTTCAGATATTATAAGTTCTGACGGACAGACATATATTGATACTTCTGATAATATCAATGAATTTTCCAGTGATTTTGATTTAACTGTGTATCCTAATCCTTTTAATGATAATCTTATAATCACTTATACTTTAAAAAAACAAGAGCAGATTAAAATATCTTTAACAGATATTCTTGGAAGAGAAATTATTATCAGGCAACTGCCTGATAACAGTCAGAAAAAAGGCAAATATAATATTAACCTCAATATCAATGAATTAGGAATACATAAAGGAACTTATTTATTAAGATTTTCAACAAAAACAAAGAATATAAATATTCATTTGGTTAAATATTAATTAACCCACGACTTAAGTCGTGGGCTAATAGACCTAATCAGGCGATTGCCTGATAAAATAACCGTTTTAACGGTTTACCAACGACATTATGAACAAACTCTAAATAGTTATATCTTTACTGAATATCCCTGCCTAATGAAATAATTTTTATCCCGACAAATTGTCGGGATTTTTGTCAGAATTCAAGAATTTAGTTTTGAAAATTTAAAAATCTCCTCATTTTGTTTTTGAAATTGGTCTCTTGAAATTATAATATTGTTATTTTATACTCATCCTCACTCATCCCAAAACCCGTCTCCACTATTTTCACTTCCTCATAAGTTAGCTCATACAGTTTGTAAACCATTAGGTCTATTTGGGTTTCCTTTTGCTTTTTTTCTCACTTCTTTTATTTATTAACTTTGCATTGTTAATAACTTTTGTATATTTGTTCAGTATTAGTTAAAAAAATTATATTTTTGCGATGAAATTAAATTTGTTATAAAAAATGACATAATTTCCTAAAAATAATTAGATATGAAAAAACTCAACAGAAATCAGATATTAAAAAAAGGATCTAAATTATCCTCTAATAAATTAAATGATAATCCAAAAATTCAAAGATTAATTAAAGAAACTAAAGAAAAACAAGAAAATGTTCTTAAACTTAAAGAAGTTGATAGAGAACATCTTGAATTAGTTGTTCAATTATAATTCTTTATTAAATCTGATATGAAGATATTACCTTTTACGGAGGATAACTTTTCTGAAGCTATAACAAATAATTACACCCCCAAAGAAATAATAATACGAAAGAAGCATTTTCTTTATTTTAAAGAATATTTGGGTGATAAAGGTTTAAAAGCTAAAACTATAGTAATTGAAAAGAAATATATTAATAAAGATTTTTTTGAAGATTATGCATCTTATTATGCCTTTTGCTATGAAAATTATCCAAAATACTGTAAAAGAGTACATTTTTTTAGCAATGATTTTACAAAAGAACAATATCAAAAAATTATAATTGAAAGCAAGAATAAACATAACGAGTTTTGGAAACATTACTTGGGATTTATAGTTATTAAACCAATCCCTTTCAGAGTTATTGGATTTTCTATATTAAAAACATATTATCAGGGACAAAATTTTGATGAACGAAATTTTTGGGGCTGTAGAAATTATAAAATTCATTTACATGGTAATGAAATTGATATTATCTCACTTGCTTTCCAAGAACAGGATAATGTTTTAGCTGCCTGTGCTACAACTGCAATATGGTCGGTACTTAACAAAGCTTCAGCCGATTTTTATACAGTATTAAAATCACCAAGTGAAATAACAAAAGATGCAGGTAATGTTTCTCCTGATGGCAGCAGATTATTCCCTAATAAAGGGCTAGACCTTTTACAAATTTGTCGATCTATTTTAAATTCAGGTTTAGTAACTGAAGTAAAACAACCCGACTATACGTTATATGATACAAAATTTGTTTCAAACCAATACTTAAAAAAAATATTAAATGCATATTCTCCGATAGGCATACCTATTATTCTCATAATAGATGTACCAAATGGAAATAAATATGCTCTTCATGCGATAACTGTTTCAGGTTATAAAAAAACTGTTCCAAAATCAATAAAATCTCAAAAAGAAACTTCATGGCTTTCAGATAATATCGAAAAATTTTATGCTCATGACGATCAATGGGGATCCTTTGCGAGAATAGAATTTAAAAATATAATTGAATTAAAAACACCTTGGTCTGAATTTCATCCTAAAAAATTACCAACTTATACTAAATCTATAATTGTTCCTATTTATCCTAAAATACGTATTTCTTACGAAGATATTGAATCAATAGTTTTAGGTTTAGATGCAATCTTAACATTATTTTTTCAAAATAAAACAATATCAGATTTGGTTTGGGATATACGAGTTGATTATAGCGAAAATTATAAAAATCAAATTAAGACTTCAAGTTTGTCTGATTCACAAAAAATAACCATCCTTACAGATAGCCTGCCAAAATACCTTTGGATTTCCAGTTGTTATATTGAAAAATATAAAATATTTGATTTTACTTTTGATGCCACAGATGTTAATAGTGCTATGATAGGTAAAGATGTTGTTTCTTACTTGCCATCTAGTATAGTTTCACAATTACATAAATTTTTACAAAACAAGCAGACATTACTTCAGCCTCTTTTAAAATCACCTTCAAGTTCAACTTATTATGAGTTTCTTTTAAAAAATATCTAACATACTTACAAATTATTTGGCTTATTTTTATTCTATACTTTTTATCTGTTGTTGTGCGTTCGTGCTTTTTCGAACAATTTTTTAAGTATTTCTAATAACTCTTTGTCTACAATGTCAAGCAATAACAAACAAGTTAAAACACCTTGCAATGAGTAATGTACGGCAATATTAATACGGTCCAATATTTCATTTTCATTATTATCAGATTGAAGTATTAACGTGTTTAGACCAAAATGTTCATATTTGGAATAGGCATCATGTAGTTTTTCCAAACTGTCAAATTTGTTAGACAATTTAAGATTCGAATTAAATTTATAGTCCTCAATTTTATTTATATCAATATCTAGCTTTCTTAGAAGAAAACTATAATTTTTAGATATGTTCTTGATAGACGGTTTATATTCACTTTGAGTATAATTTTTTTTAACTTCTTTTATAGTTCTTTGAATATTTTCCCCAAAAATGGCTTGATAGAATTTCTTTAATTTTTCAGGGGTATTGTCCTTAATTTCAACTTGTTTAAAAACTATTTTGCATAGCGATAGATTGTTTCTAAGCACTAATCCAATTGAATGCTCAATACCTGGATTTTTTAATAATTCTGACAACAGTAATTTTGTTGAGTATAAATTATAGGTAATTCTATCTAATACAAGAATTCCCAATATTTTTTCAATTTCTTTTAATCCAGTTCCGTTAAATTTAGACAGATACATCTTAGATTTGGAATACACTGTACCAATTAAATTTATAGTATCTTCTATTTTTGTCTCAAAACTCCTCATACTCCTCCTCACTCATTCCGAACCCTGAATCCACTACTTTCACTTCCTCATAAGTTAGCTCATATAGTTTGTAAACCATCAGGTCTATTTGGGTTTCTAATGCACTTGTGTCAGCTTCCTGGTTGGATTGTTTAATTTTTAGGATTCTATCAACAATATGAATGAAAGGCTTTTGATTGATTTCTGAAATATTAGGAATAGGTAATTTTTCTATATGCTGAGTAAATGACCTCATCCCTTTACCACCTAATGTATTAGCAATTGTACGAGTATAGAATAAAATTAATTTTGAGTTTAGTACAGATAAAAGGTATTTTGATGAATTATTAATTATATAACAAGTATTGTTTAAATATATTCCTTTATGACAATATGCAAAAGAACTACCTTCAGTAATGTCAGGATATATTATTTTTTTTTTTTCAAAAATATCATAATAAATACAAGGTCTTAGTTCCCACCAATAATCACCCTTATCATCTCTTTCAAATAAACCTTTACCCTTACCTTTTTTTGTTTTTCCGATGGTTTTTAAGTGATTATAAATTGCTGGATAAGAATTTTTAAAAAAAACTTCTGGATTTCCTTCTCCTTTTTTATTTTTAGTCCATCCAGCTTTAATAACAATAAGCCATTTTTCTAACCATTGATAAGAATATTTAGAAATATCTTTCCCTCTTAATAGGGGTTTTATTACTTCTTCGCTTCTATAATCTTCAAAACATAATTTTTCTTTTGTTGCCGTATCAATTATAAATGCCTGATTGAAGCCAGTAATAAGACCTCTATAAATTTTAACATTTTGCTCTTTCAATATCTTCCCTTTTCTATCTATTTTTTCAATAATGCTTATTTCTCTTTCATTGCCAATATTCCAACTTTTTAATGATAAGTTTGAAATATAAACATTATTAGCATTAAAATACTCAGATAGGTGTCCGTTAAAATCCGAATAAATTTTTAATGCCTTTAATTTTCTTGTAAAACCAGCATTTTTAATTAATAAAATATTTGTATCCACAGCAGCAGATTCGAATACTTTGTAACCACCAAAATCTATTAATTTTTTTGGATTAGTATATCTTACTAAGAAATCACGTAATAATTTACCATATCCTGATTTTAACCATTTGTTAGAAGTAATAAAAGTCAAAAAGCAATTTGGCTTTAATAAGTTCATGCCTTTTTCATAGAATAAACAATATATATCTCCAGTCTTTATAAATGTTTTAAATTTTTGTTTAGCATATAGACTCACAATTTCACGGGATAATTTTTTCTTATCCTGTAATTGAATATAAGGCGGATTCCCAATCACAACATCAAAGCCATCTCTAACCCCAAACATCCAGCTATTACTGTAAAAAGGTGCTGGTTTACTGTCGTCAAAAGGATTCCATTCAGAGATTTTATGACCAATTTCTTTTAATTCTTTATCTTCTTTATCGCCAATATTTCCAATAATTTTTTTAAAATTTTCTCTTGCTTTATTAAATTTATCTTTTGTTTCTTTTTTTTGTTCAAAATTTAATCCTGCTTTAAAATATTCAACTCTTATATGTTCTAATTTTGTAATATTATCAGTTATATCATTAAAAAAACTAAGTTTATTTTGTTGTTTTTTCAAATAATCATCCAATCCCAAGCTTATCAGAGTATTAGCACAAACAAATTTAAAATCAAGGTTTGGCAGGGCTTTAATATTGAAATTATTTTTTATTTCATTTGGTTTATATTCATCATCAACAATTAAAGACAACCATGCTCTTAAACGGGAAATTTCAGTAGCCATTGGCATAATATCCACACCATGAATATTATTGGATAAAATTTGTTTTTTTAGTTCATAATTTGTCTTTTTTGTTCCTATGGCATCATAAATATCAATCATTTTATGCAAAATACCCATTGGGAAGGCGCCTGAGCCACATGCAGGGTCTAAAATCTTAATTTCATTAAGGATTTCTTCAATTTTATCTTTATATTTTTTCAAAGAGTCAGGAAATACAGGTATTGGCTTAAATAATGGCTCTAAAATTTCTGCTTTCACATCTAATTTATTTGCAAGTTGCAATTTCAAGCTTTCTGCTACCATATATTCCACAATTTCGCGTGGTGTATAAAAAGCACCAAAAGCTTTACGCTGGTTTGCTAATTTTTCGGTTTCCGGATTCTGACTTGCCAGCAAATTTTCAAATATACGTCCCAGCATTTCAGGGTCAATTGCAACCTGCTGATATGTAGTGCTACTCTCATCAACAGTAAAATGATATTCTTCCAAAACATTTGTTACAAAAATTCTGAGCCACTCATCATTAACATAATTTTCAAATATGCTGTCATCTTTATTTATTTCAAATAAACCACCATTGAGATAAGGAATTTTTTTGAAATGTTCAATAAGATTTGTTTCTAAATCCCAAAGATAATCTCTGTCAGGAATTTTTGTATTTAATGTATTAAAAAATAAACGAATGAGAATTTTTTTATAATAATCAGGTGTTTTATTAATTGTTTTACTACTTACTATATCAGGATGTATTATTCCTTTTTCTTTTAAAAACCAGCAAAATAAATAACGACCTGTTAAACGAATCACAAACTGTTTGATTTTTATTTCTTCTATGTTTGGAAGTTTTAATTTGAGGGATTGAAAAAGTGCAGAATAACGTTCAAAAATCTTTTCATAAAATTCTTTATTTACTTGTTTCAGGTCTAAGCTGTGCCAAAAATCTGAATTAATAACTTTTTTTGGTTTTTCAGATATTTTATACCAAAAAGGTAAGATTTTGTCTTTTTGAAGATTGGAAATTTTATCTTTAAAAGCAATTATTCTAATTTGTTCTCCCTGAGTAATGACTACTGTAATTTTATCAAATTCATTTGTTGTTACAAAGTCAATTGTATATGGTAAGCTTTGATATGCAACAGAAACAGTATGTTGCCAGCTTTTCCCGGACATTTCATGGTAGCAAAGTCGGTGTAAACTTCTTTTATTTATTTTTTTCAGGACAGCTAACCTGCAACTGATATTTTGTTCAGGTGTGCTTAATTGATATACATGATACTGATTTTTTACAACAGGATTTTCTACCAGAAACTTTTTTAATGTTTCAGTATAATTAACAAGGACTTTCGGTCTTTCTTCGGCTTTAATACCTATTGTCTGCATTATCTCTCTGCTAACATTTAAAACACCTTCGCGGGTTTTGTTTGAAGAAAGCTCTTTTAAATATTTATTAATATCACTCATTCGGTTATTTTGAAAAAATATAAATAAATTCTTTTAATTGCGGAGGTTCTGTGATTTCCTCAATAAAATCTTTGGATAATTTAATAAAATCGTCAATTAAATTATTATCAATAGCTATATTTTTATTAATCCTTTTACTAAGTTTGCTTAAATTATCCAAAATTTGTTTCTTGGTAAAAGCATTTTGAGTATGATTAATACACTTGGCTGTTTTCTCTATTAATTCAACAGGATAACCATATTCTTCCATTTTTTGAAATAAAATTTCCATTGCAAAAATTTGATTTTTATTATATGTATTGGTATGTTGTTCAGGTGCAATATAAACTTCATTGATAAAGTTGCTGACAGTTTTTTCAAATTCAATTTTATTCTGAAAAATATCTTTATATCTTTTATTATCTTCTTTTGTTGCCCGTATTCTTAATAAACCTTCTGAAGTATTGAGCAGTTCTCCGCTACTATATTCGGACTTAAACCCTGCAAAATAACCTGCAACATTATTTTCAGCAATAATATGGACTAATTTATCAAATTTTTTCTCGTCATCCTGAATTGTTATCTTTCCCCATTTACCTTTGGGAAGATTTTTGATTAATTCTTTATAATTATCAGTAATATCTTTGTTTGAGTCAAAATCTCTTAAATCATCTAAAAAAAGATTGTCAACAGCAAGGAATTCACTTGTTTCAAATATTTTATTAAAAGCTTTTAAACGTGCTTTTTCATCTTTGCTGTATAAATCTTCGGTAAATTGCTGAGGTATTGGTTCTTCATCCAATACTGACTGGTCAGAGCCAATTGTATAGCGAATCAGATTTATCTTTGCTTCTAATTTTTTTACTAATCGCAAGTAACTTTCCAATTCTTCCTGAGGTCTGAAATTATATATATAAATGGTCTTAAAAAGTGTTCCTAAACGATTAATACGACCATTACGTTGTATCATTCTCACAGGATTCCAGTGTAAATCATAATTGATAATTATACCACAATCCTGCAGGTTCTGTCCTTCTGAAAGTTTATCTGTAGCAACAAGATATTGAATTTCCTTTTCATCAGGTTTTAACTTATAATCTTTTGAAATCGGAGCAAACCGTTTAGCCATATTTTCTATTACTGTTCTGTTTCCTAAAGCAAATTCAATATCCTGCCCTTTTCTAAGTTGTTTTGGAAGTTTTTCTCTTAAATATTTAACAGTATCAGTAAAATAACTAAATATCAATACTTTTTTGTCTTCATGGTTATTTAAAGTATCTGCTAATTTTTGAATCTTATTGTCTTTTTTTATAAGTAAATCCAATTGATTTCTCAGGACAGAAATTATATCCAGGTCTTTTTTTATATCATCTTTTAAAATATCAACATGATAAATACCCTTATCAGCTTCAATCATTTCAAATTCAGAATCTTCTTTTTCCAATTCTTCAAAATCAATATCCAATTCGTCTTCTTCAGCAGATTGTTCGTTATATTTGGTCAGAAAATCATTTAACTTTTTAAGATTTTTAACAGAAATTATTTTATTTTTTCCTTCAAGATATTTTTGAAATTTTTCAAGTTTTTTTTCATACGTATTTAATGAAGTTTTAATTGCAAAAAGTGAAGATTCTAATCTTTTTAAAAATATAGTTCTAAAAATACCATAAATACCTATTTGTCTTGATAGTTCCCGGTTACTTTCTGCATCTAATTTTAATTCGCCTCTTTTTGTATTATAATAAGCAATTTTATAAATATTATAACGATAACAGGGAAAACCTAAGGCAAGAATACCTGTGTAAATTATTTCAAGTGATGAATTAACAGGAATATCTCTTATTTCTAATTTATCTAATAAACTTAAAGGATGTGCTAAATATTCATTATCAGCCAAACTATCAATAGTATATTTATATGCTTTTGTAAGCAATTTATAATTTAAAGCAAGTTTGAGTAAATCATCTTTAAATTGTTTTTGGACTTTATATTCAAGGTTGTCAGGTATAGATTGAGGAAATTTTTGTAGTTTACCGTTTATTTCAATACCATCAGGATATTCATTTTCAATCCCCTGTCTTGCTCTTCTGACAATAATTTTATTTAACAGGGGTGTGAGTTGTTCTTTAATAGATTCAAAATCAACTATTCCATTGTTTTTTTTAATCTGTGTTTTAATATCTTTTTGAATTAAATCAAATCTTTCTTTTAAAGTAAAATACCGATGTTTTGCTCTGTCATAAAATTCACCGATTTTTTTAACTTCACCACCGGTTCCTAAAATAATTTGATTTGTTAAATCTGTTAATTGATTATTAATAGGTGTCGCTGTTAATAGCAGTGTTTTTGATTTTGGACAACTTATTTTCCAGTTAGTAAATGTTTCAAAACGTTGTCCACCCATTGACCTTAAATTATGACTTTCATCAAAAACAAAAAGACCTATCGGTATAGAGCCAAGATTTTCTCTTGTCTTTTCAACTTTATTAATATTCTGTAAACTATATATTTCTGTTATAATATTAAATTTTGCAAGTTCTTTCTCCCACTGTTCCATTATACCGGCAGGACAAATAACTACTACTCTTTGATTAAGTATTTTTTTATAATATTCTATTACTTTTATAGCAGTATATGTTTTACCAAGACCAACAGAGTCAGAGAGCATTGCAACACTTTGTCTTTCTAATTTTTTTATAAGCGAATTTGCATTTTGAATTTGAAATTTTATAAGTTTGGGTTTGCCTTCGGCATCTTCTTCTAAAACATAAGAAATCTTTTCATCTTCAAGTTCTTCACCATATATACGATATAATGAATTTATATACATTTCATAAGGACTAAAACAAATACTTCCTTGCTTACTTATATCAATAATTTCTTCTTTGAATTTTAGTGACCAGTCCTCGCTTTCATTCCATAGTTCCTCAAACCAGCTTCTATGTGAGGGATATTGTTCTGGGGATAATCTTCTATAATTTACAGTTGCATTATTATCTTCAAGTGCATTTAATTCAAGATTTCCTGATAATCCCTGCTTTGTAAAGTTTGAACTTCCAATAATACCAATAGCATTTTCTTTTTCCGAACCAAAAATGTAACATTTTGCGTGTAAAAAATTCTTTTTATAAACTCTAATTTGAAGTTTTGAATTATTATCGGATTTACTTATATTATCAGAAAGAAGTTTTACGACTTTTTGAAATTCCTGTTTAAGTTCTAATTCTTCTAAATCTTTTTTAAGATATTTCTGAGGAAAGTCAGGGTCAACATTTGTGGGATTTTTAACCTGATATGCTTTTACAGATGGCTCCTCGCCTAATAATAATCTAAATTTTATATTTTCTCTGGAAAAAAAATTATTAAGTTCCTTATATATTTCTACCATTCCCGGCAAATCCCAATAACCTGTAGCAATAGCTATTTCAGTATATTTATCAGATTTTAATATATCAATTAAAATATTTTTTAATTCATATTGTTCGGTCGAATTATCAGTAATTTTGGAATAAATCATATTAAAAATAGTTATTTTTTTTTTAGATTAGGGCTTGTGAAAAAAAATTTCTAAATCCCTTTTAAATATATAAGTGGTATAAAATATAAAAGCAAATATACAAATAATAACATTATTTATAAGGATTATACTTCAAGCGGTTAAAATTTTAACTTTACAAATTACTCCCTCTCTACTAGTAGAGAGGGTTGGGGTGAGTAAATTAAAAATAAAAAAGTTAAAATTTTAATCATTTATAGTATATATAAAAAAAGGACTTATTTTTGTTCTAAAATACGTAAATTATTTTTCGCAAATACAATAAAAAGTTCTATATTAGCCAAAATTTTTGTAATCAATACAATAAACGCATAAAAAATGTTACTCAAATAAACTTGGAACTTGTATACTTCAAGCGGTTAAAATTTTAACTTTACAAATTACTCCCTCTCTACTAGTAGAGAGGGTTGGGGTGAGTAAATAAAAAATAAAAAAGTTAAAATTTTAACCATTCATAGTATGACTTGGAACCTGAAATTTTGAATTTTAAACCTTAAACTTTTATACTATGTTACATCTAAAAAAAATATTATCATTAGTATTACTTGTCTTTATATCAAAAATTGGCTTTTCACAGGGCGTTACAATACCTGTTGATATAACGCAAAATGATTTTCTTAAAACATATAAACTGATATTAAATAAATCCGACTCTGACTACAGATTTACAAGTAATGATTTAGATACTGTATTATTTCCAAAATACGGAGAATATTCAATATATTGGATTAACTCGGGAACCAATAAGTCCAATTTTGTATTGCCTGAAAGTGTGCCTTCTGATTATTCTTCTGTTACTAACTTTGGATATACTGATTATAACTGGCAAAACACATCTCATTATTCTATACAATTTAAGAAAAATCCAAAAAGAATAGCCATTTTTAAAAGCAAAATACAATACAATAACACCTGCATATCATGGGAAGCTCTTTATTTTAAAAATATCTTTGATACATATTTGTATAATAATATTTACTATTTTATTAATGAAGACAGTTTGGCAAATCAGGATATTTCAGATGAAACAAAACTATTGATAATACCATCTTTTATGGTAAAAGGAACTGACAATAAATATTATATTGATAGTGTATTTTCTGCAACACCAAATATTAAAACCCGATTAGATACATTTTTGTCAAAAGGAGGAATGATATATGCCGAAGGTAATGCAGCATATTTTATTGAAAAATTAGGATATCTCCAATCTAATGCTGTGAACTTTAGCAATTCTGTATCTGCTGACCCTGTTACTAACCTGCTCAATCTGGATGTTATCAGCTCAACAAATCCTGTCTCTTTTACCGGAAGTGCTACTTCCAATACTCTTTATGCAAGTTCTGTTCCACAGGTAAATTTGGTAAATGCACAAGTCATTGCAAACATACAAGGTGGAGGAACACCTGTTGTATTTGTTTTAAAAGAAGCACATGCTAATGGCGGCAAAATAGTATGCAACACAGGATTGCCTACTGTTGGTGGTGTAAACGAAATATTAAACAATAGCCGTCAATTGCAATGGACTTTTAATACAATATTATATGCTTTTGCCAAAAATATTGATGTAACAAGGTCTGTTTATAATGACTTAAATGCTACTATTACAGCAGGTAAAAATGCTGTATCTTATGACAGAGTTGATACTTTTGAAGTTAGGATAAAATTGCGAAACCTGTCAGAAAATACTATTAATGCCATTGAAATAAAAGAAAAAATAAGAGATTATTTTAATTTTCAGGACGTGATAACTTCCGGATTATCTTTTTCTATTAATAATAATGAATTAACATTTACAGATATTTCCATACCTGCTTTTTCTGAAAAAGATATTGTTTACCGACTTAGAACTCCCGAACCTACTGACTCTATACACCAAAATGTTGATGATTATATTTCTTTTGATAACTGTATATATGCTTCAAAAAATACTACAAAATATAATGATGAACAGGGTATATCTTCTTTTTCCAAAAACAGAAATTATACGGATATAATGTTTGGTGCTGATATTGTTGCTGACGCTGACCTTAACTGGAAAAATTTTCTCGGATTATATTACCAGCCATTCAAAGTATTTATGATAATGGCAAATAAAGAACGAACACCAGCAGAAGAAACACATTATGTTCAATATATTCCTAAAGATGTCCCTTTTTACTGGGTTGACCATTCTATAAATATCCCTATTTTAAGAACTCCTGGCGGTAAATATGTTGATGTTTTAAAAGGCAGTAATGACCAAAACAATCCTGATTTTGATATGGACAGTGATGGGCATCCTGATGCATGGCTTGACACTTCATCAATATATCCAAAAGCATATATGTTGACAGAGGACTCTGTATATTGGCTAAATCCATGGGAACATTTGGTATCCGGAGACACAATACCTGTATATGAAGATATTGACCACGACGGATTAAGAGCACAGGATACAGATGGAGACGGAATTGTTGATATTGAAGAACCGGGCGACAAAATAAGGGTCTGGAAAGTAACATGGAATATTAACGAAGTCCCGGGTCTTCAGGCTTATGACCCTTATTGCTCTTACGAAATATGGGTAGATCCACCGGATTTAGTAGCTCTGTCAGCAGGCGTAGGATATGCTTCGGGAACAGTGCCGGATACTATAAGCGGAGCATTTTATCCTTATACTCCTGACATAAATGCTGCAAATTTATCTGACACTACCTGGTCATACTGGATGGAAAGGGACTCAACAAATAATGTTATATGGAAACAATTAATATATCAAACAATAAATAATTATCAGGGATTTACTTTTATTGACACAGCAGCAGAAAATTATACTCTGCTGCCAACAGATACCTGTATAGGCACTGCGCCTCAACCCAACAGAGAATTTATAGCTGTGTTATCATTAGGCGGAGAAGAAATTGATATGTATAATCCCGTGCCTTACAAATCTTTATATTCCAATATTGACTATAAAACTATTTTTAATGAAGAAAAAGAAACTCCTATACGAACAACTTATTCATATTATACGCCTTTACCTAATCCTCTGCAGTTTGAATATTTAACAAATAATTATATAATAGAAGATACTTTGGGTAATACTGTTAATTTTTTACCTGAATGGGGTAAAGCAAATATTACCTTTGATGTTGATGCTGCTACTGAATATACTTATTACTGGATAAGAAATGCAGGATATGATGTGGATTATAACGACCCTTCACAAGCTATTGACGGCATTGAAGGTCTTGGAGATGGCGTATTCGGATATATGATTTATGATATACCAAAAGGACTGGGAGGATATAAAATAGAATTACAAAAAAATCCTGACGGCTCTTATGATACTGATGCAATTGTTGAAGTTGACGGACATAACTTCCAAAAATGGATTGATAATCCTAATACCGGTGATTCTGTAAAAATATTTGAAGATGAATTTCAATATCATATCTATATCCCTCAATTGCTTATCCCACCTGCTTTAGACGATGATAATTTTGATGGAACTGATGACTGGATTGATGACAGAGGCGACAGATTTTGCTCTCAGACAGGATATCTCCACGATGCTTTTATGCCTCAAAACGGAGAAGATTATCCTGATTATCCTGTTGTTCCTTTTCAGGATGACATTTACGGAATGGTTGATTCGGGATGGTATGGCGGAGCTGATAATACTTATGGAGATGACTTTTTTGAAAATCTTGGGAAAACCCATTTTAAAATACATGCTATTTATCAGGGACAAGGAAGAGAAGGTCCTGTTGATATAAGCAAAGGAGCATGGCTCGTTGTTGAAGAAATCTTCGGCGGCTCACCATGGACAATATTTTCTCATACATTGTCAGGATATGCTGAAGGAACAGACATAAAAATTGAATCCGATGCAAATCCATGTTTGGTAAAATATGGTATAGATACTACTTATATAAAACATACAATACAAGATATTAACGAACCACATAGTTTTAATTACTTTTTTAATCCTTTTTATGTATCTAATGGCTATGGAGAAGCAACAATAACAACTTATGCAGGAGGCAAAGATCCTTGCAGCTTAATAGAACCATCTGTAACTATGCCTGCAATAATTGACCCTGGTTATGACCACAGAGCAATAACTTTAATACCTTTGGCAGACCCTTTAAATCCTGACCTTGTTAATTATCCGCAAGAAGTTCAGGGCAGCTTCCTGGAAGTTATGATTGAAGTAACAAATGGCACTGATGATAACTGGGTAAATACTGCTATAACAGTAGATATTCCTCCGGAACTTGGAAACACACATGTTGTTATGAGCTATGTTGCTTATCCGCGACCTCTTGTGCCTTCAGTAGCAGACCCTGTTACAGGTGATGTTATTCATACAGGAGACCAAATCGGCTCTTTTATTACAGGATGGAGATTTAACCAACCCGAAAATGAAGTTCTTGTAAAATTGGGCGATACTTTAAACTTATTACAGCCATCACGAAGGGCTTATTTTATAAAACTGTTAAGTATAGACGAATCTCTTGCAAAAGGTGTTTATAATATCAATTTCCCTATATCAGGAAACAAAATACATTACAATGGCACTAATAACGGGAATATCTCTTACGATGTTCCTGATTTAAAATTTAGCATTGCTGATAAAGATGATAATGGTAATGTTACTGAATATGAAAAATTAATAATTGGTAAAGCAGATATTAATAATATCAATGTAAATACAACAACCAACTTTAAAGGATTGGAAAATGTAAAATGGTCATTGCAGGATGTTAATCATACTGACTTTGACGGTATGCAAAATACATTCCCCGCTTCTTATAATGGCGGAGTTGAAACAATTGATATATCTTCTTTAAATGAATTTCCCAAAAAAGATACTTCTAAATTTTATATACTGGAACAAGGAGAAGTTAACAGTTTTTTTATTAGTGATTATGTTGATATAACTACAAATGAGCAACTTAACTATACTTACAACGGTAATAATGATACAGCAAATTCAGGAAAAATTACTGTGTTCCCTATTGGACCTATAATTATAATATATAAAAGTATTTATAGTGTAAACGGAGAGATTGCAGACAGTATTAATGCTTCGGAATTAAACTGTGAGCAAGGTTTGGATATTGTTGTTCTTATTGGAGCCACTAATTTAGGAAATGAAATAGCAGTGAACACAAATTTAGATATTCATTATGGCTCTAACTTTGACCTCATTGCAGACAGTTTGCCTGTAAATTGTTCCCTTACAGGAAATAATACCATTGAAGCAATGCTCGGCTCATTTATACCGGGTGAGACAAAAGAACTGTTCCTGTATTTCAACTCAAAGGACTTTATGTGCGACTCTGTGTCTGATAACTCTTTCTTTGATATGACACTAATATCTGATATTGATGTCTCATATCAGGGACAAACAAGTAATACTGATTTTAAATATTCTGATGATAATCCTTTGTCATATCCTGCTGTTATTGATTTTAACTTATGCTCTTTAACACCTAACGTATATGGAATAACACATGGAACTAATCTGAAACTGACAGCCAAAGCACAAAACAGAGCATTATTATCAAAAGATGTATGGTTTAGAATATATTCTATTGAAAATAAAGATACTGTTGTAATAGGAGAAAAAATAATTAACAATTTTAATGCTACCTCTTATAATGAATTAACAACTAATTACATTATTCCTAATGATGCCTGTAATGCTAAGTTTTTTACCAAAATTGATGATAATGAAAATTTTAATGAATTATGTGAAAACAACAACATTAAAACATTAGAACTACCTATATTTGGATTGCCAACAATCTTTAATATATCAAACTATCCAAATCCTTTTAATGATGGCACTGTATTTTCTTATGCATTATCAACAGAAGAGATAGATAATATATCTATTAAAATATACGCATCAGAAGGAAAAGAAGTGGCTGAAATTAAGGACTGTCCTCATAATCTTGGCGAAAACACTATCTCATGGGACGCTAATAATGTGTCATCAGGAACATATCTCTACAAAATTATAGCAACAGGCAATAATATTAAAGAACAGGAATTTACAGGCGAAATAATAAAGACAAAATAAAAGTTGTTATACTGAAACGAGCTAATGAGACCTAATAATATAGAACGACCGTTTTAACTGTTTACCTGCGACTTTATGAACAAATACTAAATACCCAATGACAGTCCCAATGAAATATTCTGATAAATCGTAATTTTACTGGGCAAGCAGTGAGCAAAACCAACAAAGTAAATATATTGTAACTACTCAGCAGCAAAAATAATACAAAAAAACCACAGAGACACAGAGACCACAGAGAAACACGGAAATGATTACTCAAAAATACATAAATGAAATTTCATACAAGATAATTGGTTGTGCTATTGAAGTGCACAAACACCTTGGACCAGGATTGCTCGAATCAGTTTATGAGCCGTGTTTTATTGATGAAATGAGAAGCGATGGATTATTTGTAAAGTCACAAATATATGTTCCCGTACACTATAAAGGAAAAGATTTGGGTGGAAGTTTAAAACTTGATTTACTCGTAAACGATTTAATCATTGTTGAAGAAAAAGCAGTAGAACAGATGATTCCATTGTACAAAGCACAACTTTTATCGTATTTGAAACTTACAGGGAAACCAAAAGGATTGCTGATAAATTTTCATTGTGAAAACATTACAAAACAATTAGTATCACTTGTTACAGAGGAGTTTGCAAAGTTGCCCAAAGAATAATCTCCGTGCAACTCTGTGCTCTCTGTGTCTCTGTGGTGAGTAGTAACAATATATTATTATGTCAAAACACGGAACAATAAAAAGATATACATTAATTATTGAAAAAATAAACAGAAAGCAATTTCCTTCTTTTAAAACAATAAAAGATTATTTGTTTGCTCATGGGTTTGAAATATCTGCAAGAACTGTTCAAAGAGATATTGAACAAATAAGATATGAATTTGGTATTGAAATAGAATACGACCGTTATGAAAATGGTTATTTTATTAACTATGACACAAGCATTAATATAGAATCGTTTTTCCGTTTTCTTGAAATTGCCAGCACAGCAGAACTATTAACAGAAGGTCTTGCAGAAAGCAAAGATACTTTAAAACATATTTTATTTGAAGGTATTGGAAATCTAAAAGGAATAGATAACTTAAAACCTTTGTTTCAGGCAATTAAAAATAAACGGATAATCACATTTACTCATCTAAACTTTAATACAGGAAAGACAAAAAATTATTCTCTTAAACCATATTTTATTACGTGAATATCAAATTGAAGAAAACAGACGAATAGATATTAATATTATTATCACCCTTTGATATTTTTTTTATACTGCCTCAATATATTTATCTTATCATACTCATTGGGTAAGTAAAATAGAAAACCTTCTGATAACAAACCTCTCAATATTCCAAATTCCAGATATTTATTTGTAATAAACTTGTAATATTTATGTAATTTTTGTGAAATAAACATAATTCATTTTTGCAATAAAAATATTTATTAATTAAAATTTAACAAAAATGAAAAAAATAAAAGTAACTATCTTTTTATTAATTGGCATTAATGCTTACATTTTTAGCCAAGACAGCATCTCAACCGATATTTTCAAACCATCAGGCAAAGCTTTTGCGAAAATATTCACTAATTTTCATAGCGATTTTTACGAGGACGACAATTCATCTGCTTTTGAAATTACGCGTGGATATTTTGGCTATAAGTATGATTTAAGTAAGAATTTTTCGACAAAAATTTGTCTTGATATTGGAAATCCTGAAATAGGAAAATACGAACAAATTGCATATCTTAAAAATGCTCTACTCTCTTATAAGGCAAACAAATTAACAGTTAATTTTGGATTGATTGGCTTGTATCAGTTCAAAACACAGGAAACAAATTGGTATCACCGATATTTATACAAATCATTTCAAGATGCTTATAAATTTGGTTCAAGTGCCGATTTGGGAATTAGTATAAAATACGATTTAATTAATTTTATTAGTCTTGATGGAGCAATTTTGAATGGCGAGGGATACAAGGAATTACAATCTGATAACACTTATAAAGGAGCTTTCGGTTTAACTGTAAAACCTTTGAAAGGATTAATTTTACGTGCTTATTATGATTTAATGCAAAAAACCGAAACCCAATCAACTATTGCAACATTTATCGCTTATTCAAATAAGAAATTTTCAGTTGGAATTGAATATAATATGCAAAACAACCACGATATTGTTAAAGGGCAAGACTATTCTGGATTTTCAATTTATTCTTCATATCAAATTAAAGAAAAGTTTGGGGTATTTGGCAGATATGATAATTTATCTTCAGAAAAAATAAATGGAGCAACTGATGCGTGGAACATTGCAAAAGACGGTCAGTTTTTTATTGCAGGTTTTGAATTTGCTCCTGTAAAAGGTCTTAAAATTGCTCCTAATTATCAGGGAAGGCAGCCGACTAAAAGTGAAAAATCATTAGTGTCAAGCGTATATTTGAATCTTGAAATTAAGTTTTAGCGGTTGTAACAGTTTTGTAACAATTTTGTAATATGTATGTAATTTATTGTTTATAATATTGCTGTAAAATGTTATTTATAAGTATAAATTAAAAATTAAAAAAATTATTATTAACTAATTAAAAATTTAACAAAAATGAAAAAATTATTAACATTATTAATTGCAATTACTGTATTATCATCTTGCAATAATTCAGAGCAAAGCAGTGAGTCTACTGGTAAAAAAGTAACAATAACTGCTGCAGGAGCAACTTTCCCTATGCCATTTTACAATATGGTATTTAAAAATTATACGAAAGAAACGGGAATTTTAGTTACTTATGGAGGTATAGGTTCTGGCGGAGGAATAAGAAGTTTAAAAGATAAAATTGTGGATTTTGGAGCTACAGATGCATTTCTTACTGATGAAAAAATTGAAGAAATGCCGGGTCAGATTGTTCATATTCCAACTTGTATTGGAGCGGTTGTTATTGCATATAATCTTCCGAATATAGAAGGAATTAAACTTACAAGTGAACTATTGGAAGGAATATTTATGGGCGAAATAACAAAATGGAACGATGAAAAAATTAAAAAAAATAATCCAGAATTAAATTTCCCAGACAAAAATATTACAATAGTACATAGGTCAGATGGAAGCGGTACGACTTATATTTTCAGTGATTATATGAGTAAAATCAGCAAGAAATGGAAAACTAAAGTTGGCAAAGGCAAATCGTTGAAATGGCCCTGTGGTATTGGAGCAAAAGGTAATCCAGGAGTTGCGGGTACAATTAGTCAAACTCCCGGTACTATCGGATACATTGGCTCTGAATATGCTTTTGCTCAAAAAATTCCAATTGCATTATTACAAAATAAAACAGGTAATTATATTGAACCAACTATTGAATCAATTAGTGCGGCAGCAAAAACCGATATTCCTGATGATACAAGAGTTATGCTAACCAATTCCGATGATCCTGAAGCATATCCTATAAGTGGCTTTACATGGCTCATTCTTTATAAATGCCAGAATTATGGCGGGCGTACAAAAATTCAGGTCCAGGAAACTGTAAAATTTTTAGATTGGCTATTAAGTAAGGATGCGCAGGACGTTGCTAAAAAAGTTCATTATTCTCCTTTACCGGAATCAACTGTAAAAAAGGCAAAAAACATTTTGAAAACAGTAAATTATGATGCAAAAAGTCTTTTATAATAAAAAAATATAAAGATGAAAACAATTGCTCTGGTAGCTCACGATAATAAAAAAAACACTTTATTAGAATGGGCAAAAAGGAATAAAAAGGCTTTAACTAAGTGTAATTTAATAGGAACAGGCAATACAGCCGAACTTCTTAATAATGTATTAGAACTTAACGTAAAGTCTTTTGGACATGGACCCAGCGGAGGAGATATTCTGCTTGCGAGTAAAATACTATCAAATGAAGTTGATAAAATAATATTTTTTGTTGACTCACAAACACCTCAGGGACACGAACACGATATTCAAACTCTGATAAGAACTGCAACAATTAATAATGTTCCTATTGCTCTTAATCGTGCTTCAGCCGATTTAATAATTTTAAATAAAAATGAACGGTGAAAAGATTACAAAAATAATATTATTCGCTGCATCTTTAATAATATTACTCTTAGCAACAGGCATGGTTTATTCACTTATTAGCGGAGCCATACCTGCTTTTGAGAAGTTTGGTTTAAATTTTATTTTTTCTTCAGAATGGAATCCAACTGAAGGCAGAGAAGAATACGGAGCTTTACCTTTTATAGTAGGCACCTTAAGAACTTCAATACTTGCATTATTATTATGTATTCCTATGTCGTTTTCGGCTTCGCTTTTTCTCGGTGAGTACTTTAAATACACAAAAATTGCAGATATATTAGGGACAATGGTTGATTTACTTGCAGGTATTCCTTCTATTGTTTATGGTTTGTGGGGATTTTATGTGATAAAACCATTGATTGTTGATTTAGGGTTTAATGAGTTTGGATTTGGAATATTTACATCTGCTATAATTTTATCCATTATGATTATACCTTATGCAACATCTTTAAGCAGCGAAATTATCAGGATGGTGCCGGGTGAACTTAAAGAAGCGGCTTATTCACTCGGAGCAACACAAAGGGAGGTAATTTTCAATGTAATAATACCATCAGCCCGTTCAGGTATTGTTGCAAGTTATATTCTGGCATTTGGAAGAGCACTTGGTGAAACTATGGCTGTTACAATGTTAATTGGAAATGCAAATGTTATCCCCAGAGGATTGTTTGACACAGGCAATACGATGGCAAGTGTTATAGCAAATCAATTTGGAGAAGCTGAAGGATTAAAATTAAGCTCTTTGATTGCTATTGGTCTTTTGCTTTTTGTAATTACAGGCATTATAAATTTAATAGGTAAACTGATAATAAGAAAGTTATCATAAAAGGTTGGTAATATGACAAAGGAAAAAAATAAATAATTTTGAAACTAAGGTATAATAAAATACAAACCCATGAGATTTCTTTTCGCCTTGTAAAGGACAAGGTGTTTTTCTACTTTGTTATATTCATGTCAATGATTACAATTTCTCCTGTTATTCTTATTATAATAAAACTAATAAGTAAAGGAATAAGGCAGATAAATTTAGATTTTTTTGTTAGTGTTGCACCAAATACTTTAGAAGCAATGACTGCTATTGCTAATGGAGAAATTATTCCCGGCGGCATTGTCAATGGAATTACAGGTAGTTTGTTAATGGTTATTCTCGCATCTGTGATGGCTATACCTCTTGGCATTTTAGTCGGGATATATCTTTCAGAAAATCAAGATAAATTTTATGCAAATATTATCAGAAATATTTCTGAAATTCTTCAGGGTGCGCCATCAATAGTACTCGGTATTATATCTTATTTATGGATTGTAATAAATATAACCAAAGGTTTTTCGGCTTATGCAGGAAGTGTATCATTGGCAATAATGATGTTACCTTTAATTATTAAGTCAACTGAAGAAACATTAAAGATGATTCCGTCAACAATAAAAGAAGCAGCAATGTCATTAGGCGTTCCATATCACAAAGTGATATTTAAAGTTTTGCTTCCTACAGGATTAAGTGGTTTGTTGGCAGGAAT
>Ga0265594_1000819_pt1 | contig 25187 bp, 18 predicted proteins | sample saktaG_11_FD_190147 | JGI IMG/M metagenome (GOLD analysis project Ga0265594, IMG submission 190147) | Saline water microbial communities from Sakinaw Lake, British Columbia, Canada - sak_2011_5_24_80m | ecosystem: Environmental > Aquatic > Non-marine Saline and Alkaline > Saline ... | reverse complement strand
TTTGAATTAGTTTTAAACATAATTATTTCCTTAATAATTATTACTTCTATGAACACACTAATGTCTGTTGGTAATTATGTGTAAAGTAATTACTCAATTATATTTCAAGGGTTTTTATAGTAAACTCTTCTTATAAATTAGAGTAAGATTTTTAGAAATTTGTACTTTTTGCGGTTCACTTTTTTCTGCTAGGAGCTCATCTTTCTGTTCAAGCATCTCTTTAGCCCCTTCAGGCAGTGCATAGAAAATGACACGGTTTTTTGGAACTAGATATTTTTCGATGCTGTTCATCACATCCTTAGCGGTGATCTGCTCAAAAGCATTGATAAAAAGTTCATCAGAATCCGGCACACCGAACATCATAAAATTCCAGCCAATAGAATTACAATCCATATCAACTCCCGGAGTACTCAAAAGCTGATTTGCTTTATAGCGTGAAATGAGATTTTGAATATCCTTCTCCTCGATCCCAATCATGCTGTACCATTCGATCTCTTCATCAATTATTGAAACGATTTCCCTCACTTTGGAAGGATCTTTTGTTTCAAAACCAATAGTGATCATACCTTCGGGAATCCGCATCGAGACATTAGTATATGCATAAATATAATTCACCAATTGCAATTCTTCCACAAGCTTATATTTGATCGGAGATTGTCTCTTCCCAAATAGAATATCGAGTGCCGCTATCAATTGGGGATACTGTTCAAAATCTGCAGAAGGCAATATTGTGGTCATAAACACTGTTGGTTGCTGTATCTGAAACTCCTCCATATATTCGATAGTTCCACTCCTTGGATTCTGAGGTGGAAGATACACTGGATCCAGTTGTCCTCTTTCAAGACCATTAAAAGTTTCCTCTACCTTGGCAAATATTTCCTCAGCATCAAAATCACCTGCAACAACGAAGATCATATTATTTGGAACGTATCTTTTATGATAATAATCTGCAAGTTCGTCTCTCGTAATTGTTTTAAATAATTCTGTGTAACCAATGACCGGATACTTCCTATTTGAAGTTGGAAAAACAAGCTCATTGTTTCTTTGATATACTTTTGATCGCGGCGGTGTGGAGCGCATGACTATCTCTTTAAGGATAACCTGCTTTTCACGCGACACCTCTACTGAGTCAAAAGCACACGCATGCATCTGCTGGAATAGTATTTCCAGTGCCTGATCTGCATATTGCTTATCTACAGTAATATGAAAAGCAGTTGCATCAGTCGTTGTATATGCATTAACGATTGCCCCCATTTTCTTTGCCATTGCTTCATATTCAGCTTCAGTATGATAGGTGGTTGAACCGCCAGCAACTACATGTTCCAGATAATGTGATATGCCTGCTCCCAGATATTCTCCCTCATTAACTGAGCCGGTTTTTACAAAACAATAGAAGCCGACTGAATTATTATTATGATTTTCTTTCACAGCGATCTGCATACCATTGGAGAGGGTTTTGCAAAGAATACTGCTGCCGAATGCAAAAGAATTAATACTTAATAATATCACCAGAACTAAGGTGAAGATCATTTGCTTTTTCATTATTATTTATCTCCCTTTTATTTTTAATATAATTCAATATAATTTTTTCTCAGGTATCTGCTTGTAAAGTTTTGTAAGAAAAGTTCATGAAAATTAACAAAAATCTTACAAATAATTTGGAAACCGATCCCAGTTAAACGAATAAGGATTTCACGGGGCTAATCTGTATCCTATTTGTCACGCTGTCTTGTCGGGGCGTACTGAAACGGAGACTGAAAGGATCACCCAGTAGGATGGATTAACATCTCGGGAGATTCTTCACGGAGTTTATACTGAGCAAAGCGACGAGGAGTAGAGGTTGAAGTGAAGCAATACCTCGAATCCTCGCTGCGCTTAGGATTCGAAGTAGTTATATCGTGTGCTCCAATGAAACTACATTCTAACTTCCACAAAATGAAGGGAGAGGGAGTTTTAATTAACGTTTTTGATAAATCGAACTTTGAGTGTTTCTCGATGAAACTAAAAAAAAGCCATGTTCGTCACATGGCTTTTTTTTAGTTTATCAATTTTTTTCTTTACTTCATATAGATCATTTTGCTTGTTGCAGAATAAGTTCCACTTATTATTTTGTAGAGGTACACTCCAGAACTTACTGTAATGCCATACAGATCAGTGCCATCCCAGGTAAAGGAGCTCTGCATCGGATCAAGTTCGGTTTCATTCACAAGTTGTCCGATAACATTATATACCTTGATAGTCGTGTGTGCAGCACATCCAGCAGGTCGTGAAAATTGAATTGTAGTATTCTGTGAGAAAGGATTGGGAAAATTTTGATAAAGTCTGAGTCCTTCTTGAGTTTCAATTGTATCATCCACACCAACAGGATTTCCATCAGAAAGTGCATATATCCAGCCATCTCGTAATCCGGCGAGAATATCTGAGGAGCCATTATTATCTATATCTTCTATCCACCAAGCAGACTCAACACTACTACTCATATTTTTAGTCCATAGATTTTCGCCACTTAAACCGTTCATCGCATAAAATAAACAGCTTGAAAAGCCAGTTCCTCCAACAACATCCCATATACCATCTCCAGAAATATCAGGAATGGCAACTGATGTGAAGACCTGGTCAGCCGCAGAAGTTGACCAGATAACATCTCCTGTGAGCCCATCTATGCAATAGAAAGAGCTCATACCTGTTCCAGAAGGAAGGAGTTCTGGGATTCCATCTTCATTAATATCAGGTAATGGATAGAGGTCTACAACCGTCCCTCCTATATTTTTTATCCATATTACAGTGCCATCAACACCTGAAAATGCAATAACTTTACCATCCATTGTGCCTACAGCAACATCATTCACATCATCTGAATCAATATCACCAATGGGTGTGACAGTCCAGCCTGTTGAAGTTAGCACAACATTCCATAACTCGCTGCCATCACTTCCATTCAGAGCAATAGTTCTAAAAGCTGATGCAACATAGTTTCCAGTAGTTATAACAACATCAGGGTTACTATCTCCATTTAAATCTCCTACCTCACGAATACCAAAAACTGCATAAGGACCAGGAGAATATTCCCATATTTTAGTTCCTGTTGCACCCGAGAATAGATATGCGCGATGTGCATCTCCACCCGCACCTGCAAGAATATCTGTGATGCCATCACCATCCATATCACTCATAGGAGCAACTTCATATATCCATCCACCAGTTCCATACTCATGTGTATCGTACTGCCATATAATTCCTCCTGTTGCACCTGAAATGGCAAAAACCTTTCTTGTGCCCCAAATAGTTCCAAGCACAATATCAGATATTCCATCATTATCTAAATCTGGAACTGAAGTGAGTCCTCTTGTAATAAAACAGGGGTCTGCAGTAAATGTCCATATAACATCACCTGTCTCACCAGATAGACAATATAATGTGTCATTTTCAGAAACTGCAAGAGCATCTTCGTGTCCATCTCCATTCACATCAGCTATATTCTTTATTGACCGAACATGATGCCAGTCCCATGGGTTTTCAACATCTGCAAAGTATGACCATATAACATCTCCACCATTTCTTGCATTAAGTCCCATAGGCAAGAGCATAGATAATAGAGTTATTATAAGGATTACTCTTTTCATATTTACTCCTTTTTGTTAGCTTTTCACTTTAATTATCTAACTTTGTTATAATCGGTTAATATAATTCTTTACCTACTTATGACATTAATCTTTTCTTTCGGCATTTCTGCCTTCCTTAATTTTGTGTTGTGGTTGAAAATCCATATAGATTATCTTATCAAAATCTATTATGCAAAACTTTCTTGAACTCAATAGTTTTAGAGAAGGAGGAGCATCTTTTTAATTTCTGATTTATAATTTTCAGATTCCAACTGATAGAAATAAACTCCATTTGAAACTGATTTTCCAGAATAATCTTTTCCATCCCAAACAACTTTCGTGAGTTCGGAATTCGGAGTTCGGGGTTCGAAATTCTTCACTAATTGTCCTTTAATATTATAAATTTTTATCTGTGTTAATCCACGTAAATCCGCGGCTGAAAAAGAAATTGTAGTTGAGGTGCTGAATGGATTTGGATAGTTTTGCATTATGGTAAAATAATCATTCTGCATTTGTTGTTCGTCAACACCAACTATTGTATTCAATCCACCTGAATAGCAATAGAGCGCTCCGTTTCTCCCACCGGCAACCATTTCCATAGAATTATCACCGACGATATCGGGAATCGAACCGATTGCATCTACGGGTGTACCAAAATTAATAGAATGCAATTCGGAGCCATCAACTCCATTAAGAAAATACGCATAATTATTTGCGTAAAGAGTTCCAACAACCAAATCATTAATTCCATCTCCGCTTACATCTCCAATTCTTGAAGCATTCCATGGCTGGTCAGCAACAGAATGGTACCATAGTATACTACCAGTAGATCCATTAATTACTTGTACATTGCTATTAGTACTGTGTGCAACAGCAATATCAGAAAAGCCATCTCCATTTACATCATCTAGTTTAATTAATTGAAGTATGATTGCTGAACCGACTCCGCCACTATATATATCCGCTCCATTTACTGGATTAAGGATATAATAAAATCCGCTGAAGTCACCAATAATTACATCACTAACTTCATCATCGTTGACATCATCTATTTGTTCCAAAGCCCAAACTGAAGAAGAGGTTGTAGTAAATGTCCAAATTGTACCACCTGTTGCTCCATTAATACCATAAGCATAACCAATGGATTCATTTTCATTCGAAGCACCAGCTAACACATCAGGTTGTCCGTCACCGGTGCAATCTTCAATACCTATTACAGAGAAAACGGGTCCTCCTAAGGGACGCTCCCAAATTGATAATCCTGTTAAAGCATCAAGACAATATACTCTTTTTGGACCAATATCATCTGCATCATCACCTGTTGCAGCTAAAACATCAGTATGTCCATCACCATTATAGTCAAATTTGCAATTGACCTGGTAAACCCAGCCACCACCACCATATTCGTGTGTATCATGAATCCAGATACTTGTGCCATCTTTTCCTGAAATTGCTCTGATACTGCGGTCACCACCGGCAGTTCCAACAATCACATCCTGATAACCATCTCCATTGATATCTTCAATAATATCCAGACCTCTATAAGAATAGACATAGCCTGAGTAAATTTCAAAATCCCAGAGAACATCAGCAGTGCCGGAAGAATTACCGTTAAAACATCTAATAAAATAATCTTCAGAGCAAACGATAACATCATCCACTCCATCTCCATTAATATCAGAAATATAATCAATAGCTTTGGGACTATTATCCCAACTAACATTGATCATATAATTCCATAGTGTGTAGCCAATCGGATAATCCACATCATTTGATGATCCTGTAACAGATACTTCAAAGATGCTTTTGTCAACACTATTGCTTTCAATACTTATCGTAGCATCATAGGATGTCGGTTGATCCGGTGAGAACCAGATACCTACCATTTTCGAGCCCAACACACCAATATTAATTGGGAAACTTACATCTTGATCAACAAAAAAACAGTCATCATCACTATAAATTGAACTGATTATTAATGTTTCGTCTCCGCTATTTTCGATTTCCATAAACCAACGAGTTAGTGCATTCAAACGAACCAAACCATAATTATGAGTAGATTCAGGAACAAAGATCGAAGGTCCGGGATTCACTGCTTCTCCTGTCATTGTGATTTCCACTTCAGGTGTGAGAGGATCACTGGAAGAAACAGTAGCAATACAATTCAACAAACCGGTTTCGGTAGGCAAATATTTAAAAGGAATTACGATGTTAGCTCCGGGGATAATTGTAACAGGAAGATCTAGATCATATGATACATCAGAAGCATTTGTGCCTGTAATTGTAACATCCGTTACTTCCAGATTGCTTGTTCCGACGCTGTACACATAACAATTCCATGAAGCAGAATCACCGACGGTTACTGTACCAAAAGGATAATTTGTGTTTGGAATGTTTATGGCAGGAGTTCCAGCGCCACCAAGATCTACTTTATAGAGCAAATCCTGATCATATCCAGAGCCATTATCACAGTACCAGAGATAAGTGCCATCGAAAACAATTCCTGCGGGATCTGAATGCTCTGAGGGATGAGTTTCTAAAAGAGTTCCATTTGAAGCATTTATTTTATAGAGGGCATCTCCATAGTAATCTGCCATCCATAAATCACCATGTTCAATGCAAAGATCCCAGGGTTGATCATCAGGTGCGTCAAATTGGGTAATTATTGTACCTAATGTATCAACTTTATAAATAACTGCTTCTGGCTCGTAATATGCAGCAACCCAGAAATCTCCATCATCATAAGCAATGCCGGACATATAATGTGCTGGAAGGTTAAATTCGGAAATCAAATTACCGCTCATATCAAGTTGCATAGCAACCGCAGGGATAGAACTGCTTCCTGGATGGTCAGTTGTCCATAGATAAGAACCATCATAGGTGAGACCGAACGCATCTCCTTGCGGTCCTGTAAACAAGAGTGAATAGTTTCCATTACTTGGGTCAATCTGGTATATCCTACCTCCATTTGCACCATAAATTCCACAGTAAAGATATGTCCCGTCATAAGCAAGTCCAGCAGCACCTTCTGGGATAGGATAAGATGCAACTATTGTCCATTCACGATTATTCAAACTATAATTTTCAAACTCATTTGCTTGAAAATTAGTTGAAGAGCTTGCTAATATAAATGTTGGTAATATTAACAAGGCAAGAAATAAGCCAATCATTCTACTTTTTTTCATTATAACTCCTTTTTTTTTAATTATTGCTATTTAACAAAATAGAAAGCGGTATCCATGTAATGTCAAATTTTTTAACATGGACACCGCTTTAATTTTTCACTTTATACTTTTTACTTCTTACTTCTTACTTTTGCCTTTTGCCTTTTGCCTTCTTAGCTTCTTAATACATTCCCCCACCATATCCTCCAGGTGGCATAGCTGGAGCACTACCTTCCTTTTCAGGAAGATCAGCAATAATACATTCTGTAGTTAAGAATAATCCTGCGATACTGCATGCATTCTGAACTGCTGAACGGGTAACCTTGGCTGGATCTATGATGCCATCAGCCATAAGGTCTGAGTACACTCGCGTAGCTGCATTGAAGCCGATCTTAAGATCTTTTTCATTTTTAAGCTTTTCTACGACCACATCACCGGCGAATCCGGCATTCTTTGCGATCTGGTAAACCGGTTTTTCAAGTGCTTTCCTCAGAATTTCAGCACCGATCTTCTCTTCAGCTTCTAGTTTGAGCTTATCAATAGCATTGGCAGCATGAAGCAGTGCACATCCACCGCCGATAACAGTACCTTCTTCGATAGCTGCGCGAGTTGCCTGAAGCGCATCATCAACACGATGTTTTTTTTCTTTCATCTCGGTTTCTGTAGCAGCGCCGATATTCAGCACAGCAACTCCACCAGAAAGTTTTGCCAGACGCTCCTGAAGTTTTTCTTTATCATAATCAGAAGTAGTGTCCTCGATCTGCTTTTTGATCTGTTTGATACGACCATGAATGTCTTTTTCTGAACCTTTTCCTTCACGAATTGTCGTGTTTTCCTTATCAATAATGACCTTCTTGGCAATACCAAGATCGTTAAGCTTGGTGTTCTCGAGTTTAAGACCAACTTCTTCGGAGATCACTGTTCCACCTGTAAGGATTGCGATATCCTGAAGCATCTCTTTTCTGCGATCACCGAAACCGGGTGCTTTTACAGCGCAGACATTAAGTGTGCCGCGAAGCTTATTCACAACGAGTGTAGCCAGCGCTTCACCTTCGATATCTTCAGCAATTATCAAGAGAGGTTTGCCTGTTTGTGAAACTTCCTGAAGAATAGGAAGAAGGTCTTTCATAATGGAAACCTTTTTATCAAGAAGAAGGACATATGCGTTTTCCATTTCTGCAACCATCTTGTCAGTATTGGTCACAAAATACGGGGAAAGATATCCTCTATCGAACTGCATACCTTCAACAACTTCCCAATCAGTTTTCATAGTTTTAGATTCTTCAACGTTTATGACACCTTCATTCCCGACTTTTTCCATTGCTTCTGCAATCAACTTTCCTATTTCCGGATCATTGTTTGCAGAAATTGTTGCGATCTGATCGATCTCGCTCATAGTTTTGATGGGTTTGCTCATCTTGGCAATTTCTTCGACGACTATTTCAGAAGCTTTGGTCAGACCACGCTTCATGAACATAGGATTCACACCTGCTGTGACGTGTTTGAATCCTTCATTAATAATTGCTTGAGCTAATAGTGTTGCAGTGGTTGTACCGTCACCTGCAACGTCATGAGTTTTTGTAGCCACTTCTTTGACCATCTGTGCACCCATGTTTTCATACTTATCTTCGAGTTCGATCTCCTTTGCGATGGTCACTCCGTCATTAGTGATGGTGGGTGAACCAAAGCTCTTTTCAAGAACAACATTTCTACCACGTGGACCAAGTGTTATTATTACTGCGTTTGCAAGTAAATCAACACCACGCTTGAGCTTTTCTCTGGCTTCATGTCCAAATTCCAGTTGTTTAGCCATTTTGCCTCCTGTTTTTATTTTTCATTATTTTTATTTTATTTTCGCTTTATGGCAATTTCACTATCTTTCATGTCAATAAAAAGCTTTTTATGCTTTTCGGAGGTTGTACCCTCTTCAATATTATAATCTTTTAGAAGCTCTAAGGCAACTATATTTTCAATTTCTTTTTGAATAACTCGTTTGAGAGGTCGCGCACCATATTGAGGATCGTAACCATGTTGAAGAATTAATTCTTTTGCTTTTGCAGAAAAGTCTATTTCAAATCCCCTTGAAGCCATTCTTTTCTTCAGGTCATCAAGCTGAATCTCCATGATCTCTTTCATATCTTCATGAGAAAGTTTGTGGAAAATGATTATCTCATCCAATCGGTTGAGGAATTCCGGTCTGAAGTGGGATTGCAGTGCTTTCATTATAACAGCTTGGGAAATTTCACCTTTCGAATCAGAAGCAAAGATCTCTTGTGATGCAATATTTGAAGTCATTATTATCACAGTATTTGTGAAATCAACTGTGCGTCCCTGACCGTCAGTGAGCCGTCCATCTTCCATGATCTGCAAAAGAATATTGAACACGTCCGTATGTGCTTTTTCGATCTCATCAAAGAGAATGACGCAGTAAGGACGTCTTCGAACTGCTTCAGTAAGCTGTCCGCCTTCTTCATAACCCACATATCCGGGAGGAGCGCCTACAAGTTTGGAAACGGTATGACGTTCCATGTACTCGGACATATCAAGCCGTATCATTGCTTTTTCCGTATCGAATAAAATTTTTGAAAGGGTTTTCGCAAGCTCTGTTTTACCCACACCGGTAGGTCCGAGAAACATAAAGGTTCCAATCGGACGACCTTCCGGACTGATGCCTGCGCGGTTTCGTCGAATCGCATTTGAGATGGCAACAATAGCTTCATCCTGTCCAACAACGCGCTTGTGAAGGTCTTTTTCCATATCAACAAGTCGTGCAGCTTCGCTTTCCAGCATTTTAGAAATCGGGATATGCGTCCACTTGGATACTATCTCTGCAATGTCATTTTCATCGATCTCTTCTTTGAGGATTTTCTGATCTTTCTGTAGGTCTTCTAATTCCCCATTTTTCTTTTGAAGCTCTTCATTGAGTTTGCTAAGTGTTCCGTATTTCAATTCTGATGCTTTTGTCAGATCCGCATTTCTCTCTGCTCTTTCCATCTCAGTCTTTGTCTGGTCAATTCTCTCTTTGATCTCACGGATCGCACCGATAAGTTCCTTTTCACGGGTCCAGTGCGTGCGGATATGATTTGCTTTTTCCTGCAGCTCTTTCAATCTGGCTTCAATCTCTTCTTTTCGAGCGACTGATTTCTCATCTTTTTCTTTTCTGAGAGAATGTTTTTCTATTTCAAGCTGGCGGATCTTTCGCTCGATCTCATCAAGTTCAGTGGGAAGACTGTCAATCTGCATGCGTATATGTGCGCATGCTTCATCAATAAGGTCTATTGCCTTATCAGGCAGAAATCTATCTGTGATATATCTTTCAGAAAGCGTTGCAGCAGCGATGATAGCAGAATCTTTTATCCTCACACCGTGATGGATCTCATACTTTTCTTTGATACCTCGAAGGATGGATATCGTATCATTTGTATCCGGTTCATACACCATGATCGGCTGGAAACGGCGCTCCAGTGCAGTATCCTTTTCGATATATTTTCTGTATTCATTAATAGTCGTTGCACCGATACAGTGAAGTTCTCCACGAGCGAGAGCCGGTTTGAGCATATTTGATGCATCGATCGCACCCTCTGCTGCTCCTGCTCCGACCACTGTATGAAGCTCATCAATAAAAAGTATAACCTGACCCTGAGCTGATTCGACTTCTTTGAGAACAGCTTTCAATCTATCTTCAAACTCACCTCGAAATTTAGCCCCTGCAAGCAAAGCCCCCATATCAAGTTCAACAACATCTTTTCCTTTCAGATTTTCCGGGACATCATTTTCAACTACACGTCTTGCAAGACCTTCCACGATAGCAGTTTTGCCCACACCTGCTTCACCGATAAGCACAGGATTATTCTTTCTTCGTCTGGAAAGTATTTGCATAACTGATCTTATCTCGTCATCACGACCGATAACAGGATCGAGCTTACCCTTGCGTGCCAGGTCTGTAATATTTCGGGAATATTTCTCCAATGCCTGGTATTTTGCTTCAGGATTCTGGTCTGTAATTCGCTGATTTCCACGAATATCTTTGAGGATCTGCATAACATCTTTTTCTGTGATGCCGAATTGTTTGAACAGGTCGCTCAACTCGTTTTTATCTCTCAACATTGCAAGAAATATATGCTCTGTGCTGAGGTAATCGTCATTCAATCTGTCAGCTTCCTTTTGAGCAGTGGTAAATATTTTATTCAGTTCTGCTGAGAAATATGGTTGCTGAGTACTGCCGGAAACTGATGGTTTGTTCTGCAATATTTTTTCAATTGCATTGTAGAACTGGCCTTTATTGACCTCTAATTTATTTAATATCGAAGGAATAATTCCTTCGGGCTGCTTCATCAGCACAGCCATCACATGAGCTGGTGTGATCTCTTGATGACCAAACTGCTCTGCGAGCTGGAGTGCTGATTGAATTGCTTCTTGTGCTTTTAAAGTAAATTTATTAAAATTCATATTATTATTCAATTTTCCAATTTTACTAAAAAATATATAGGTGCTAAACACAATGTCAAATAATTTTGGCACTTAAATTCACAGAGTGCTAATATCTAAAAAACTTGTAATAATTTTGATGATAAAAGTAATACTGTTATAAATTTTTTAAGGATAATTATGGAAAAAATTTCAGTCATCGGAATGGGCAGTTGGGGTACAACCCTCGCAATTCTTTTAGCAGAGAAAGGCTATACTGTTATCGGATGGGAATGGATAAAAGAACGTGCCGAAGAGATGCAGAAGAAAAGAGAAAACCTTTTTTTCCTGCAAGGGTGCAAATTCCCGAACAATCTCAAAGTTACAAACGATCTTTCTTATGCATCTGAGCAATCAGATATAATCGTGCTTGCACTCCCCTCTCATGTGGTAAGGCACATTGTCGGTCAGGTCAAAGATGAGCTTCGCGAAAAATATATTGTGAACGTCGCAAAGGGTATTGAAAATGAAACTATGCTGCGGATGTCCGAAGTTATTCATGATGAAGCAGGTATTCCGTTTGAGAAAATTGTCACTTTATCCGGACCAACTCATTCTGAAGAGGTGAGCAAAAAAATGCCGGCAACAATTGTCGCAGCTTCTACCAATGAAGAATATGCAAATATGATTCAACACCTATTCATGACAAATTATTTCAGAGTTTACACGAGTACAGATATTATCGGAGTTGAGCTTGGTGGTTCGTTGAAAAATGTTATTGCAATCGGTGCAGGCATTTCTGATGGAATGGGCATGGGTGATAATGCAAAAGCTGCTCTCATCACAAGGGGTTTAAGGGAAATTACCCGTCTTGGCGTTGCTTGCGGAGCCAACCTACATACTTTCTCAGGAATTTCAGGTATTGGAGACCTCATTGTAACATGTGACAGTTTGCATAGCAGAAACCGTTACGTGGGAAATCAGCTTGCCAAAGGACTTTCATTAGAAGAAATTCTCTCTTCTATGAAAATGATAGCTGAAGGTGTGAATACTACAAGATCGGCATATCAATTATCACATAAAATGAACGTGGACATGCCAATCACTGACCATATACATCAAATCCTATTCGAAGATCTTTCACCGCAAGATGGAGTTATCACACTTATGACCCGTTCACCAAGGAGCGAGGACGAATTCTAATTTTTCATGAACATTCCTTACTTTGGTGAAATCCTCTCCTTAATTACTGCGATAGTCTGGGCTGGAGCAGTTATGTTCTTCCGTAAAAGCGGTGAAACAACAAAACCCTTTGCACTCAATTTTTTCAAAAATACTCTTGCATCAATTCTGTTTATTCTTACTTTGCTCGTCTTAGGACAGGAGATATTCCCAGCAATGCCCACGAAAGACTATCTCATTCTTATTGCCAGCGGTATCATCGGAATTTCTTTTGCGGACACTATCTATTTTTCCAGTCTGAATATTCTTGGTGCTGGAGTTTCGTCTGTGGTCAATTGTCTATTCAATCCTTTTATGATAGGCCTTTCGTATATATTTTTGGGAGAAAGACTTTCTGTACTCCAGTTCGTTGGAGCAGCGCTTATTATTTGTGCGATCGCAGTGACCACCGTGCGCGTTTCCTCATCGAATATTCCAAGAAAACATCTTGCACTTGGCATTTTTCTTGGTGTGATTTCTGTGCTTACAATGGTAGTAAGTGTTATCATGATAAAACCTATCCTTGATAATGCATCTGTATTATGGTGCACAGAAATACGGCTCATTTCCGGCACTATTGTGATGGCTATCATCGCAGTGTTTCATCCAAGAAGAAAGACTATTTTCAAAACCTTCAAGCCATCTGCTGAATGGAAGTACCTTATTCCGGGCACTATTCTCGGTGCATATCTGGCAATGGTGATCTGGTTGGCAGGTATAAAATATACCTATGCCAGTGTCGCTACTGCGATCAATCAAACGAGTGTCATTTTTATATTTATTCTTGCGGCAATATTTTTGAAGGAACGTTTTACCCTCCGACGATTCATCGGTCTTGTTCTTTCCTTCTCAGGTGTTTTACTAGTAACTATAGGTTAAAAAACTCAAGTTTCACAGTAGATATTATAAAAAGTTAAATATGATTTTTTTAAGTAATTTCCATCCTGCGTGATAAAACGCCGAGACCCGTCTTCTTCCGATCCTAGTTCACCCTGTTAAATCCCTTAAGGGAAAATCGAAGATTTATTTCATAGGGTGAAATCCCAGTTAAATACATAAAGATGAGTTAAGAGTCTCTGCAATATTGACAGGAATAATTTCCACCAAAATATTTCAGCGAAGCAATTATTAATCTGCTTCTGAGAAATTTATCATATAAATTTGGGGTATATCCATGTAAGTAATGGAAATATTATTAAAAAGAAACCGACCTGGATTGAACCGGGTCGGTTTTTTTATTTGTGCAATTACTTTTTTACTTCAGCAATCCATCTCTTTTCAACATTGCATCAGGATCGGGCTCGCGTCCACAGAATTTCACATACAGTTCCATCGGGTGAGCAGTGTTTCCTCTAGCAAGAATGTTCTTTCTGAAGGAATCGGCAATTTCCTGATTGAAGATACCATTTTCTTTAAAGAGCTGGAAGGAATCTACCTCGAGCACTTCAGCCCATTTATACGAATAATATCCCGAAGAATATCCACCTGCAAAGATGTGTGCGAAACTGCAGGAAATACTTCCTCCATCAACTTTTGGGTACAAACGGGTTTTTTCATTCACTTCATCTTCGAAAGCTTTCACGTCATCGATCTTACGGGGATCGTGCGCATGCCATGCCATATCAAGAAATCCAAAAGAAAGCTGACGAATGTTCGCCATTCCTTTATTGAAATTTTCAGCATCCTTCACTTTTTGAATAAGTTCATCTGGTAATTTCTCACCTGTTTTATAGTGCCGGGCAAACAAATCGAGTGCTTGTTTTTCCATAACCCAATTTTCCATAATTTGGGAAGGAAGTTCGACAAAATCCCAGTACACATTCGGGCTTGCAAGAGTTTTGTACGTACAGTCGGAAAGCAGTCCGTGCAGTGCGTGTCCAAATTCATGGAACAGCGTTTTTACTTCGTTAAGTTCCAGCAGAGAGGGATTCTTATCTGTTGATGGAGTGAGGTTTGCCACAATTGCTACATGAGGTCTGCGCACCTTCCCGTTTTCATAACCCTGAGTTTTGAAGTTGGTCATCCAGGCGCCACTGCGTTTTGTTTCACGGGGGAAGAGGTCAACATAAAGAAGTCCCAGATGAGAGCCATCTTTATCTTTGAGCTCATACACCTTCACATCTTCATTATAAACAGGTATATTTTTCACTTCTGCGAAGGAGATATTGTAGAGTTTTTCAGCTACTTTGAACAGACCTTCAACAGCATTTTCCACTTTGAAATAAGGACGCAACTCTTCTTCATCAAAATCATATTTGATCTTCTTCAATTTCTCTGCATAATAGCTACTGTCCCAGGAATTGAGCTTATCAATATTATCCAATTCCTTAGCAAGTTTTGCCAGCTCCCGAACCTCATCTTTTGCAGCAGGATAGGCGATCGAATAGATCCTTTCAAGAAAATCCACCACTGTTTTTGGCTTTTCTGCCATGCGTTCTTCGAGCACATACCCTGCATGAGTTTTGTACCCAAGCAACTCTGCTCGTTCCTGTCTGAGATCAGCGATCTTCTTGAGAATTTCCCGATTATCAAACTCACCTTTATATGCCCGAGCTCGAAATGCCCGGCTAATGGTCTCTCTCAGTTCACGATTGCTTGCATATTTCAGAACAGGCATCACGCTCGGTATCTGCAAAGTAAAGAGCCATCCGCCATCTTTTTCTTTTTTCTTTGCTGTGAAAGCTGCTGCATCCTTTGCGTTCTGTGGCAGACCTTCAAGCTCAGCTTCATCAGTGATATGAAGTTCAAAGGCATTGGTTGCTTTCAGCACATTCTGGGAATATTTTGGACCAAGAGTTGAGATCTCAGTATTGATCTCTTTCAGTCGCTTTTTCTTTTCAGGAGGAAGCAGTGCACCGTTTCTCACGAATTGCTTATAAAATTTCTCAACCAATCGTTTCTGCTCGCTGTTCAGACCTTTCTGATTTTGAAAGATATTCTCAACTCGTTTAAAAAGTTCAGGATCCATCAGTACCTTGCTCTGAAATTCTGCAAGCATAGGTGAGATCTTCTGAGCTAATGCTTTGAACTCGTCATCGGATTCTGCGCTGTAGAGATTAAAGTACGTATTTGTAACTTTATCTAACAGCTCGCCTGAAGTCTCAAAGGCAAGGATGGTATTTTCAAAATTCGGTTCATCAGAATTATTCTTGATCTTCTCCATATTCTTCCATGCATCTTCAAGCCCTTTTTCCACTGCAGGCATGAAGTCATCTTTCGATATCTTATCAAATGGAACTGTATCAAAAGGAGTTTCAAAAGGTTTGAGAAAGGGATTTTTCTCTTTATTATTCATGGGTTTCTCCTTGTAAAATCATTCCTTACTTGAATTCAGAGAAGGAATATTTGTGTCAATTGTTTTATGGTTTTGAGTTGGCATACCCCCAAAATTTTTCATATTCATGACACTTTAAGGAAAACTTATTGAATATCATCCGTATAAATAGTAAAAGAAAGAAATAACCATAATAGTTAAAAACACTGTCACACTGAGGTTCTCGAAGTGCGAAGTGGGACAGACCCTTCGACTGGTCTTCATTTCATTACGCCCAATCCGCCAGCTGGCGGATCAGGGTGACAAACAGCAAGGATAGATACAAAGTTAAAAGCACTGTCACACTGAGGTTCTCGAAGTGGGACAGACCCTTCGACTGGTCTTCATTTCATTACGCCCAATCCGCCAGCTGGCGGATCAGGGTGACAAACAGCAAGGATAGATACAAAGTTAAAAGCACTGTCACACTGAGGTTCTCGAAGTGGGACAGACCCTTCGACTGGTCTTCATTTCATTACGCCCAATCCGCCAGCTGGCGGATCAGGGTGACAACAGCAAGGATAGATACAAATTAACAGTTTTTCTAAAAGTAATTTTCCGCGAAGAATTCTCCTCAAACACTTTATTCATGCACTATCCAGAGAATCTTCATCGAATTTTTTGGGGTATCCCTGTTTTATGATTTTGAGGACTCTTATTAACCCAAATCGGGTTTAGGTTTATACCCACCAGTAGTCTTCGTTGCACTTCAGTCTTATCCGCAGACTGGCTGATACGCCCCGACAAGACGCCTTGGCAGGCAGAGAACACAGAGGAAGAAATAAAATAAAAAGAAACTCAGGGACTTGACTTCACAGTTCCGTAAAACGGGGCGTGGAGTTCAGAGCGAAATTCTCTCTCTAACTTCATTTTGAACTCCATCACGCCAGCCAGCGGATGAAGTCCAGCCTTAACATTTAACCCGAGTCGGGTTTAGCATTGAAATCACAAGTCGGTCGTGAAGTGTACCACTCGGGCTGAGAACTAATACAATAAAAAAAACCGTCCGAAGACGGTTTTGTATATTGAAGCGTAAACGTTGAATTAGTTTAGGTATTTATCGATCGCTTCTGCAGCATCTCTGCCGTTGCCCATTGCATCGATTACAGTAGAACCACCGGAGAGTGCATCACCTCCAGCAAATACACCTGTAATATTTGTCATGAAATTCTCATCGGTCTTGATCCCACCCCATGAGTGGGTATCCAGTTCTGGTACATTACTCAGGAACAATCTGTTCGGGGTTGTGCCCAGAGCAATAATTAATGTATCCAATTTAATTTCAAATTGTAAACTATCTTCATTTACGGGTCTTGGGCGTCCACTTTTATCTTTTCCTACAAATTTAGTTGTTACTAAGTCAATTCCAGTTATCCATCCATCATCATTTCCAAATATTTTTGTAGGACTTAGCATTTTTTCACAGCTAATGTTTTCTTCTTCAGCATGATTCAACTCCTCTTCTCTTGCAGGAGCATATTCTTTTGTCCGTCTATAAAATATTCTGACACTATCGGCTCCAAGTCTTTTAGCACATCTAGCTGCGTCCAATGCTACATTACCACAACCAATAACGCCAACTTTATCTCCGCAAACTATAGGAGTATCCCATGTTGGAAATTTATATGCTTTCATCAAATTAACCCTGATGAGAAATTCATTGGCTGAGTAAACTCCTTTTAATTTTTCACCATCAATCTTTAGAAATTTGGGGGCACCAGCACCGGTAGCCAAATAGATTGCGTCGTAATTTTCCCTTAGTTCTGAAAATTTTAAATTTTGTCCGACAATGTGATTCAATTGAACATTAACGCCCATTTCTTCCAGAAAGGATAATTCATAATCAACAACATCACGTGGCAAACGAAATGCGGGGATGCCATATTGCAACACACCACCAGCCATATGAAGAGCTTCAAATAATGAAACTTCATATCCTAATTTGCGCAAATCCACAGCACAAGTAATTCCTGCGGGTCCGGAACCAACAATAGCCACTTTTTTCCCATTCTCATTTATCTGAATTTTTTCAACTATTTTCCTCTCTTGTGCCCAATCAGCTACAAAAGCAAATAATTTTCCAATGTTTATCGCTTTGCCTTGTTTTTGCAAGATACATTTTCCTTCACATTGGTCTTCTTGAGGACAAACTCTTCCAGTAATAGCTGGAACAGCATTATCTTTTTTTGAAAGAAGGAATGCTTCTTCGAACTTTTCATTAGCAATTAAATCTATTATGTCTCTTACATCCATACGCACGGGACAACCTGTTTCACATAAAGGATTTTTACATTGCAGACATCTTTTTGCTTCCTTTACTGCTTATTCTGCGGAATAGCCAAGAGGGACAGAATTAAAATTTTTTATTCTTTCTTCAGGTGCTTGTTCTCGCATTGGTACTCTTTCTTGAATAGCCATTATCTTAACTCCTTAATTTCTTTATTATAACATTCCATTGCTTCAGCTTCTTTATTTTTGAACATCGCTAATCTGCTGATTGCTGCTTCCCAATCAACTTTCTGCCCATCAAACATTGGTCCGTCAATACAAGCAAGTTTCTGCTCACCATCTACGAATACTCTGCAAGAGCCACACATTCCTGTAGCATCAACCATTATTTGTCGAACTGTTGTCATTACAGGAACATTATATTTTTTTGTTAATTCAGAAAGTTTTTGTAATGCAGGTATATCACCTCCAGCAAAGACAATATCAATTTTTCTTTCTTCCAACATTTCTTTTAAAACATCAAGCATATGTCCTTTTCTACCGACAGAGCCATCTCCTGTTGCAAGTATGTATTCATCTGCATAATTTTTGGATCGCTCTTTTTCGGGATATACATCTTTTTTTGTGGTAAAACTCTGGATTGAAATTACATGATTTCCTTCAATTTTTTTTAATTCTCTACACATTGCATTATTTTCTGCATGACCGCAAACAAGATCGGATGCAAAAACTACTGTTCCAAATTTCTTAAGAGTCGGAGCAGTCCCCATTGGACCAATTATTTTATAGAAAGCATCTCCAACTTTCCAAGTGTCTAATTCGCGAGAGGTTTTCCCTAATTTTTTAATATACATTGTAATTTTGCCATCTTCCGCTTTTTCAATAGACATTGGAATTCTCTCGCCATTTGGTATGGTTAGCAGAACTGCAAAGTTTCCCGGTTTAAATTTCTCCGCAACTTCCGGCGCAATAACATCGATTACATAATCCGTAGGATTCAGATCTTCCTTTCGAGTAATTGTGTGTTTCATTTAGCTTCTCCTTATTATTTGTATATTGATATATTTGAATAATTGGATATACATAGGTAAAAAATTTAGCTCTCTATCATTTTGATTATTGCAATTGTGAATTCATCGACGACTTTGTAGCAGACCTGGTTGCCATCCCGTCTGCTGATGCAGATCCCTGCTTCTTTTATGGTTCTAAGGTGCTGTGAAATAGTTGACTGGGGCAACTTCATCTTCTTCTGGCATGCAGATACATTGCATTCGTCGTGGTACAATCCGATAGCTATTTTCAGTCTTCCGGGATGTGAGAGCGCCTTTAATATTTTGCTCGTTTTTTCAATATCATATATCATGATTTTTCTTCTAATTTTTTTTGATACGGGATTTTTCGAGTTTGAGGTTGTCAATTTTTCTAAATTGTTTTTGAGTACTTTTCTTTTCTAAAGCCGACTCGGGCTTAGAACACAGGGAAAGAAGTAAAATAATCAAGATACTCAAGAACTGGACTTCACAGTTCCGTGAAACGGGGCGTGGAGTTCAGAACAAAATTCTCTATCTAACCTCATACTGAACTCCATCACACCTGCTGGCGGATGAAGTCCAGCCTGCAAATTTTTTTCTTGACGATAATATCCTGCTCAAATAAATAACGCTCAAAATTGGAAAATTTTATGCAGATCGAAACGAGAGAATGCAGCATTAAGTTTTACTACGAAAAGGTTTTAGGAAAACCGGTTGAAAAATATTACATGCCGAGACCACGCAAAAAAAGAAAATTGCCGGAAGTTCTAAGCGAGGAAGAAGTAACAAAAATTTCAAAACAGATCAATAATCTGAAGCACAAATGCATTATTTATTTAATTTATCCCGTTGGATATGCATCCTGCGGGATTAAGGCTCACAGAAGCAGTTCACCTTAAAATAGCAGATATACAGTCTGATCGAAAACAAATTTTTATTCGCTCAGCAAAAGGTTCAGCCCGTAGGATAAAAATGGAAGTTTATTAATGTTTTATACATACGTTTTATTTAGTGAAAAAGATAAAATGATGTATACTGGTTATACAATAAATTTACGTAAGAGATTTAAAATGCATCAAAATGGAGAAATCAAATCAACTGCAAATAGAAGACCACTATTATTGATATATTATGAGTCTTGCTTAAATCAACAAGATGCTACAAGAAGAGAAAAATATCTAAAATCCGGTAATGGTAAAATATATATAAAAAATAGACTGAGAAATTTTTGGGAAAATAAGTTATGATATCCAACGGGCTAAATAAAGATAGATATGTAATTTTATCTGAAGTTATACTCAATCTTTTAAGAAAATACTATAAAGAATATCACCCTAAAGAGTGGCTTTTCGAAGGTCAACATGGAGAACAGTATAGTAAACGAAACATCCAGCGAATACTAAAAAGTGCTGTACAGCAAGCCGGAATACGGAAGAAGGCTACTATCCATACATTACGGCATAGCTTTGCAACACATTTGCTTGAACATGGAACTGACCTCAGATATATTCAAGAATTATTAGGACATAAAAGCAGTAGAACCCCGATACATTTTTTCAAAACTACGTGGCAGGCAACTGAAATTTATACACACGTTACCCATACAGCAAGAAATAAAATTGTTAGTCCATTGGATAATTTAAATTTTAATAAAGATGTAAATGATACTATCGAAGGTAAAGAAGATGAATAATCTAAAACATAAATCCGCGACATTTGTCGTATATAACACCAAATCGGTGGTGTTCACGACATTAATGGCGGGGATACATCCGTTAGTAGCAACTATAAAAATAAAAAAACAGGAGGAAAAGAAAAATGAAGAAATCAATCGTATTAAGTGTTATAATGCTTTTAGCATTAAATTTATTCTCACAGACAGTTCCCAACCTGATAGATTATCAGGGAAGATTATCTGATGAAAATGGAAACCCGATTAATCAAGCAGATGCTTTTATTAAGTTCAGTATTTATGATGTAGAAACTGGTGGTACATCATTATGGTTTGATTACATGGAAGTAGATGTTTCTGATGGTTTATTCCATGTACAATTAGGCAGTATTACATCTTTTCCAGATACTCTATTTAACGAACCAAACCGCTGGATTGGAATAAAAATGAGCGGAGATAACGAAATGACTCCACGAACCAGAATTGCAAGCGTACCTTATGCTCTCCAATCGGGAAGTGGCTCTGGTAGTAGTTTATGGACTGAATCCGGAACGGATATCTATTATATTGCCGGTAATGTCGGAATTGGAACAACATCGCCTAATAGTGAATTAGATATTGATGGAGATGTTAACATCAATGGAGTTTATAAAAATGGAAATGAAACAATTCTATCAAATAGCGGAGCAGGAAATATATTTGTTGGAGCTAGCTCTGGAGCAAACAATTCGGGCAATTCCAATACATTCCTTGGACATCATTCCGGATATAATAACACTTCAGGATATACTAATGTTTTTCTTGGAACATTTGCAGGGAATTCAAATACTACAGGTTCTGGAAATACTTTCGTTGGTCTTAATTCAGGAGAATCAAGTACAGGAAATTCTAATACATATTTAGGATTATATTCTGGACAGTCTGTAACATCAGGAGATGAAAACACTTTCCTTGGTGGAGTTTCAGGTCGTCAACATACTGCAGGTGGACAAAATACTTTAGTAGGTTACGGAGCAGGATTTGATAATTTAAATGGTGAAAGTAATGTCTTTTTGGGTTATAAAGCTGGATATAGTGAAACAGCTTCAAACAAACTCTATATTGCAAATTCAGATGTTAACCCACCACTTATTTACGGTGAATTCGATAATCAAAAAATAGGTATTTGTACAACAATACCTTCAACAGAATTAGATGTCAATGGAACCGTAACTGCAACTGCCTTTATCGGAGATGGTTCCGGATTAACCGGTGTTGGAGGAGGAGACAATCTTGGAGACCACACCGCAACACAAAATATTCAATTAGATAGTCATTGGTTATCTGGGGATGGTAATGATGAAGGAGTATATGTAGATAGCAATGGAAATGTAGGAATAGGAACTGCAACACCAGGTAATGATTTAGATGTATATGGTGGTATTGATGTTAGTTCAAAAATTAATTGCGGTGATTTAGATGTTGGGGATACTTCTGATCCTGGACAAATTATTATTTACGGTAATGAGCCTTTAAAACTGAAGAAAACAGACGGAACAACATATGGTGAAATTGAAACAAATGATAATTATGATTTAGTCTTTAACAATCCTCATTCTGGTAGTAAAATCAGATCATGTGATGATTTGTATTTACGGTACACTGATACATCAACATGGAGAGATTTATTTTGTGGTGATGTCAATCTTATAGAAAAATTATCATTTTACGATTCTAATGATGATGAATATGCATATTTTGAAAGAGTTTCTGATGGTTTGAAGCTGCGAGTTCAAGAACCTGATTATCCTAGCAACTATGATTGGATAACCTTCGATGCTGGTATAAAAACGACTTGGGATATTAAAGCATATAATGATATTCAAATGTGTAGTGGTAAACCTCTTGTTTTTAAAAATCCAGACGATGATGCAGGTTCTTATATGCTAAGAGCTGACGATGATGTTTTTAGTTTGTATTTTTGGAGCTATCCTAATACATTTAAAATTTGGGGAAATTTAGATGTAACTGGAACATCAACATGTGATGTTCTTGAAATCACAGGTGGTGGAGATATCGCTGAACCATTTGACATTCAGGATTCTGATAATGTAAATTCTGGTTTGATTCTATCAATTGATCCTGAGAATACCGGTAAACTCAAAATCTCTGAAAAAGAATATGATCGTTGTGTTGCAGGTATTATCAGCGGTGCCGGTAATATCAAACCTGGAATGATCTTATCCCAATCTGGTTCAATGGCAGATGGAAAATATCCTGTAGCTTTAACCGGTCGTGTTTATTGTTGGGCTGATGCTTCAAATGGAGCCATTCAACCTGGAGATTTATTAACTACTTCTGATATACCCGGTCATGCAATGAAAGTTATTGATTATGATAAAGCTCAAGGTTCAATTATTGGAAAAGCAATGTCTTCTCTTGAAACAGGGAAAGGTTTAGTGCTTGTTTTAGTTTCTTTACAATAGGAGATCACAATGGAAAGAAAGTATAAGTCAAATCGACTCAAGTTTACTTTCATTTCTATATTGTTCTTTCTGCTTTTAATAATCAATGGTTATTGCAGAACTGTTTTAGAAAGCGAAGCAATTTCTGTGTCAAATCTATGGTTTGCAATGGAACTCAATTCAGGAAATCTGAAAATCGATGAATCAGAAAGAATTGAGAAATTAAACAGATTATCAAATCACAATGTTCTTTATCTAATTTCAAATGATGAGTTAACAGATAGGTTTCCTTATGAAAAAGAAATTCTTGCTTATGTAATCAAATATGATCCTATTGGATATGTTATTGTTTCAGGTGATGACAGAATTGAACCGATAATTGTTTTTGATACTAAATCAGAATTTCGATGGGATCAACCGGAATTAAATTTTTTAAGATATTTTCTCGGGAAAGAGGTGATTGAACGATGGGAAAATTTAAATTCAAATGTTCATCCAAACTGGGAATATCTTCGTTCTAAACTTTATGAACCTTTAGAAAATGTTAGTTTTGAACTTACCGAAAGATCAGTTTATATTTTATTGGAAACTGCACTCTGGAGTCAAGGTCAATACTATAGTGATGTAGTAGTTGCTAATAATGGAAATACTTCAGGAATTCCAGTGGGTTGTACGGCAACTGCTTTGGGAATAAAACTTCAATTTCATAAATGGCCTTTAACAGGGGAAAATTCTCATAGTTACAACGATATATGGGGGGATATCTGTTATAGTCATTTCATAGATTTTGGTTCTCAATATTATAATTGGGATAATATGCCGATTACGAGTCTGACTTCTACAAATTTAGATGTAGCAAATTTACTTTATCATTGTGGTGTAGCTGTTGATATGGATTATGAAATTGGTGGTTCAGGAGCTTGGCCCACTGCAAATTCTTTTAATACATACTTTCGCTATAAAGGAACTGAAAATAAATTCTCAAACCATGAAACACCAATAATTACAAGTATCAAAGGTGGATTACCTGTCGAAATTTGTTCCAGTACTCATGCTTTAATTGCATGTGGTTATCGTGATACGCAATCACCATATTTCTATCTAAACTGCGGTTGGAATGGCAGCAATAATGGTTGGTACAATTTCGATCAAATTCCTGGAGGAGATCCCACAATAGATAGATCATGTCCTTACGGTTCTCCTGAAAATTATATCTATATCAATAATAATTGGTCGGGAACTGAAAATGGAAATATTCAATCACCTTTTAACACTATTTCTGAAGGAGAATCTGTAATTCCTACCGGTGGTCAATTATGGATTAAGGAAGGATCATACAACGGAACGGGAAATGTTCCAATTACATTTGATAGAGCGATGACTATTAAAAGTTATGAAGGAACAGTTATTATCGGAAGTCCATAAAGTTGTGATTACTGCGATGAAAATAATCATTTGCAGTAATATTACTTTTCAAGAAAAGGAGAAAAGAAATGAATAAAATTATAAAACAAATACTCATTTTAAGCATTTTCACAATCTTAAACATACAGCTTTTTTCACAAAATCCATCAAGCGATAATTATATTTTACAGCAATCGGGATTCGCTTCAGGAAACGATCCGGCTAATCCACCAACTTCAACAAATTATATTCTAAAAGGAAGTGCAATTGGAGTAATTTCAGGTGAAGAAACCACAAGTGCAAATTACAATAATCTTCCCGGATATTATCTTGGTGAAATAATCGGTGATATTTTACCTCCTGAAAATGTAACAATTACAGTTGTAAACGATAGTGTAAAAATTGCTTGGTCTCCAGTTTCAGAGGCAGCATCTTATAAAGTATATTCTTCTGATGATCCACAAACAAGCTTTATTGAAGATACATCAGGAACATTTTCAGGTACTAACTGGAGTACTCCTTTATCAGATAATAAAAAATTCTATTATATAAAGGCAATTAATTGATTCTTTCAATTTATGAGTTTACTATAAAAACCCTTGAAATATAATTGAGTAATTACTTTACACATAATTACCAACAGACATTAGTGTGTTCATAGAAGTAATAATTATTAAGGAAATAATTATGTTTAAAACTA
>Ga0265594_1000816_pt1 | contig 25210 bp, 26 predicted proteins | sample saktaG_11_FD_190147 | JGI IMG/M metagenome (GOLD analysis project Ga0265594, IMG submission 190147) | Saline water microbial communities from Sakinaw Lake, British Columbia, Canada - sak_2011_5_24_80m | ecosystem: Environmental > Aquatic > Non-marine Saline and Alkaline > Saline ... | reverse complement strand
AAACTACCCAGGAGGCTCAAAAAGAAAAAGAAAGGCAAGAAAAAGCCAGACAGGCAGCTCAAGACAGGGAAAAAGCAGAAAAAGAAGCTCAAAGAAAAACAGAAGAGTTAAAGGTGTTGAAAAAAGAGAAAGAGGAAAAAGCAGAAGTTACGGAAAAAGAAGGGGTTGAAAAAGAAGAAACCAGAGCTGAAGAGTTTAAAGAAGCTTTAAGGCAGACTCAGAACAGAGAAGAAGAAGAAAGAAAAAGGTTTTTACAAAGAATTCAAGCCAAGGCCAAAGAAGAAGAGCCTTTAATACCCGTTAAGCCTCCTTTGCCACCGCCTCCGGAAATACCTAAGAAAGAAACATCTGAAAAGAAAATTTCCAAGATCTCATTTAAAAGACCATCTTTTGCTCAAAAGCTCTGGATCAGAGTTCTTCTAACGCTTTTACTGGTGGCAGTAATAGCAGGCATAGCTACCTTTTGGTACTGGTATCTAGTTGTCAGAGAAGTTCCTTCCCATGTTCCACCTATTACCAAAGAAGAAGTATTTATCCCCCCCGCTTTAATCTCAACTGAAAACATTCGAACCTTAGAAATTTCTAATTCAATTGAAATTCCCCTCTTACTTTCTCAAATTATCAAAGAAGATTTAGGAGAAAACCAATTTACTCGAATATTAATTAAAAATACTAAGGAGAATAAGATCTTGGGATTAAAAGAATTTTTTGAATCTTTCGCTGTTGTTTCTCCCCAAGGATTCTACGAGAAAACAGAAAATGATTTCACCTTGTTTATTTATTCTTCTCAAGGAGAAAATCGCTTAGGTTTTGTCACAGAAACAAAAGAAGAGCTCCTATCTTTATTAAAAACATGGGAGACAACAATGGAGGCTGATCTTGAGAATCTCTTTGTTATCTTGGGTAAAACGGGCTTAGCTTCTGTTCCTGAATTTAAAGAAGCTGACTATGAAGATGGAGTTTTCCATTACCTTTCTTTCCCATCAGAGAATTTTGGCGTTTGTTGGGCTTTAGCTGATAATTACTTTATTCTCACCTCTTCTGGAGAAAGCATTTTGAGAATAATTGATAAGATAAATGAATAAAAAACTACTTCAAGAACTCAAAGAGAAGTTAGAAAAAGAAAAAGTTGCCATTATAAAGCAACTTAAAACTTTTGCTACGCAGGACCCGAAGCTGAAAGGGGATTGGGATTCCCGCTTTCCTGATTTTGACGGCAGCATGGAAGAAGCAGCCGATGAAGTTGAAGAATATACTTCTCGCTTGCCAGTTGAATTCAGTCTGGAAATTCAGTTAAGAGATATTAACTTAGCTTTGGACAAGATAAAACAAGGTAAATACGGCAAGTGTGAAAAATGCGGAAAAAAGATCGATGAGAAACGGTTGAAAGTTCATCCAGCTGCTAGAAACTGTATGAAGTGTCAGAAATAAAATAAAAGAGCCGCCAAGGAGCGGTTTTTTGTTTAGAGATACCCGAATATCTCAGCTAAAACGTAAATAACTATTCCAATAAGTATTGCCCAAACAAAGATAAATTCTGACATCTTTATCTAAAAGGATTTATGGCGCCGCTCATTCCGAAGTGAACATGACAGCCGGTAGAAGAGCCTGCTCCCGGCGTTCCTGGTGCTCCGCCCATTAAAGCTATTATCTGACCTTGGGAAACATAATCTCCGGGATTTACCAAACTTGCTTGGATGTGTCCATACATTGTTACTACGCCATTGGGATGCAAGATGGTTAAATGATTACCAGCTCCCCCAAAAGCCCATATGGACCTGGAACTTGTTAGTTTGACTTTAAGAACAGTGCCGGCAGCTGCTGCGAGAATCGGTTCGCCGCATTTGCCGTGTGAGAAATCAATGGCATTGTACCAGTGAAGACCCTGGGTAATGCGGCAAGGCGGAGAAATCGGGCAGATGAAATAGCTTGAAGCTATAGGAACGTAAGTTGGAGCATAAATTGCTGGAGGCGGCATAACACCGTCTGGCACAATTAAAACGTCACCGATGTAAATATCATCCTCTGTCATTAAATCGTTAAAGGCAACAATTTTATCTACTTCTGTCTTGTAAGTCTTGGCAACCTGGCCTAAAGTATCACCACTTTTAACATGGTGGACAATTCCTGTGGTTGGCAAAACAATCAATTTTTGGCCAATCTGAATCACGGTATATTTGTTTAAGTCGTTGGCCCAGAGAATAGTGTCTAAAGAAACATCAAACTTTTCAGCAATTGACCCAAGATTATCTCCTGGCTGCACAATATATTCAACAACTTCTTTCTGATCCCATTCGTAGTTAAAATTGCCCACTAAAGCTCCTAGAACCTGGGGAGTGACCATAATGGGAGGGGAAACAGCAGCTAAGCTGTTTTGCTGGATTAAACTTAAATCAGGCGATTCTATAATGCTGGCTCCTGGCACAACAAAAGGGCTCTCACTATCTTGAGAACCCTGGTTAAAGATAAAAATACTACTATTGCTAACAAAAGAAGGGGTAGTAAAAGAAACAACCCCAAATAAAACAACAGAAACTATGGTCAAATAAAGGAAAGGGTCTTTTTTAGAACCCTTGTATCTTTTCAGCCAAACTAAAATTTTGGAAGCATATCTTCTAAATAGCAATGTATCCATATATTCTTGCTCCTATTTTTAGCATAACATTTAGCGCTTCACAGTCAAGCTGCTTATCCACACCTGTAAAATCGTGTTAAAATACAAAAATGCTCAAAAAGCAAGGCGTCCGTCCACTAAAAAGGCTAGGCCAAAACTTTCTAATCAATAAAGGGGTGCTCAAAATAATCATTGAAGCAGCCAGTCTCAGTCCAGAAGACACGGTTCTGGAAATTGGCCCAGGAACCGGTGTTTTAACTTTGGCCTTAGTTGAAAGAGTAAAAAAGGTTATTGCTGTTGAGAAAGACATAAGGATGATTAAGGTTTTAAAAGAAGCTTTGAAAAATTTTAAAAATGTAGAAATTATCCAAGGAGATATTCTAAAGGTGAACTTAAGAGTCAAAAACTATAAGGTTGTCGGTAACCTGCCTTTTTATTTAACTGCGCCTGTAATTCGCAAATTCCTTGAAATGAGAGAGGCTAAACCTCAATCAATGGTGCTAATAGTACAAAAAGAAGTGGCTCAGAGAATTTGTTCTAAACCCCCTCGCATGAATCTTTTAGCAGTCTCGGTTCAGTTTTATGCAGAATCTAAAATCATTTCTTATGTTTCTAAAAAATCTTTCTGGCCGCAGCCAGAAGTTGACGCAGCTGTTATTAAAATAACTCCTACTGCTCCTCCTATAGGGAAGAGAGATTTGTTCTTCAAGATCGTTAAAGCTGGATTTTCTCAACCCAGAAAACAATTAATCAATAATTTATCAAAAGGTCTAAAAATGAACAAAGAAGAGGTAAAAGCCTGGCTCAAAAAAAACAAAATCTCTCACATTCAAAGAGCAGAAACCCTAAAAATTGAAGATTGGTTAAAATTAACTAAAAGTTATAGTCCTTGACAGTTAATAAAAAATGTGACAAAATAAGAAAGCGTGGAGGCTAACTCTCCACAATTAAAAACAAAATAATGAAGGAGGCGAAAGAAAATGAAGAAGTGCTTGATATTCTTATTGGCTTTAATAGTCATCTTGAATGGAACACTGATTGGTTGCTCCTGCGAAAATGGTGACGGAGAACCAAGTAGTGAAACAATGGGAACAATTGATGTGCCAGAAGGAGGAAAAATCAAAGTTGTCTCTAAGCTGCCGGCAGAATTAAAGCTTACTTTGGAAGAACTAGGAATAGATCAATACTTCCAGCTGGTTTTTGCTGGAAAAGTGAAAAATATATCTAGTTACAGTGTAAGTTTTGACAAAATCTCATTTATTCTGGACGGAGAAGAAATAGCCTACCGGCGTACTTGGTTTGATGACCCTTCAAGGTCTGACTATAAACCTTTAGGGCCTGGTGAGGAATTGGAGTTCTATTTTGGTAAAATACTAGGCGTAGAGAAAACACAGAAAGCGAAACTCCTGGAAGTGAAAGCTGTAAACTTCCAAATAATTGGAGGCTCAACAACGCCAACAAAACCAACACCATCGGAGCCAACAGAGCCAGAGATGACGACAGAAGAAGTGCTAATAAAGTGGTTTGATTTAATGAAAAAGGAGAAATTCTCAGAGGCCGAAAAGCTTCTTGCTCCAGATTATAAAAAGCATCTTGATTCTTACGGCGGTCTAAAGAAAATGTGGCAAGAAAATCCCATGACAGAAATAAAAATATTGGGAACACAGTTTGAAACCAAAACAGCTATTGTTTATGTTATAATTACGTTCGAAGACGATACTGTCTGGGACAATGATGCCAGGTTTCGCTTTGAAAAAATAGATAACGAATGGAAAATAGATGAAATCTCGCAATAGGATAAATTAAAAAGAGGTCTTGGTAAAAGGCCTCTTTTATAATTAAGCTGGATTTAAAACAATGTCAACATTACTTAATTGGCAATACTCTTAATGAAGAAGCTGCGTCATTTCCAATGTAGTTATCTGCTGCTAGGTTCGGGTCATTTCGAAGAAAAACTTCGCAGTGATCTGTAAAGTTAGCACCCTCAAAAAGAACAGCCATGTAACCATCAACAACCTTGATTGAAGAAATTCTATCGTCAAGATCACAACGCCCCCACCCTCCTTCACAATTAATGAATCTATACTCTTTAAAATCTTTATATTCACCCACCGAGAACACTTGATATTGTTTTTCTTTGTCTCGCTCGTTGTATTCTTTATGCTTGTAAACAGTTGCTCCCTTTTTTCCATTTCCCTCTCTTTGTCTAAATATGGTTATAGAAGAAGCACCATCACCGCCTATTTCAGACCGACGAATGGTATGATTAAGCTGAGAATCACTTAAAACGACTTGACAATCGTCTTTGTAATCTTTGTCTTCGTGGAAAACTGCTCCGTACCTATCAGTTACCTCTCGGCATCGTGGTTCATCACAATCTTCCGGTTTACATTCTGCCTTACATTTTGTAGGATTTTTAAATTTTACATATAATGGCTTTTGGTTGTTTAACGCTCCTAAATCAGGGGTTGACTTAGTAAAAACCTGACAATCTTCCCTGGCCGCATCCTTACATAAATAAACTCCTGGTGTATCTTGAGCAACAAGGCCTGATTCTTTCAGTTGAGGACTAATAATAATTAATTGAGGATTAATTGTAGTTAATAGTAGCCAAGAACCTAAAATAACTACTAAACCAATCAGGCCAGAAAAAATCTGATTATTGGCATCGCCCATGGCTGTCGGATTGCCAGCTGAAGTTAAATAACGGACTCCGCCATAAACTATCACAACAAAAGCAATTAAACCAGCAATTCCAATACCAAAATTGAAAATATATTTAACATAGGTTGGCAAAAGAGGTGTTTCGGTAATAGCTGGCTCTTCGCCAATTTGCGGCAAAGGAACTTCTAATTCTCGAGCTAAAGCAAAATTAACCAAGATAAAAATGGCTAGAGCTATAAGAATAAATATTAAAAGTTTACCAAATCGCATAGTTATAGATTGTTTAATTATACCACAACTCTTACTTTAAAACATCTCAGTTTGGCAGCATAAAAAGTTATCAAAGATATCTGGTTCTGCTTGGCTGGCGCCATAACATTCGGTTATCTCTTTTCCTTCTTCATTATAAAATGTGACTCCCCAGCCCTTATATTGTTTTAGCGTAGAGCAATCATAAAGCTCTCTCCAGAGAACTTTTTCTGTGCCTAGTTTTCTCTGAGTTTCCTCTGAATTGTAGCAAGGCCCTAATTGATTTTGGGCAACGTTTAAATTCTTGAAAATCTCTGATATTTTGAGTTCATCTCCAATTTCTTTTTCTTCAATGAGATTCTTAAGATTTGAGAAAGACATTTCTATTTCACTGTAATTGTTTTGAATTTGGCTGACAGCAATACCAATCGCCTCAGGATTGGGATGACCCAAACAAACACATGAACAGGAACTACAATACTCGTAAGAACAGCTTGAATCACAACAGCCATATTCGCAATCTTCTTCGGCTGCATAAATAATGAGTGGTTTTAACATCCAAAACTCCCACCAACGCCCTCCGGGAGGAAACTGTTCCCAATCTTCCTCCTCTTCTTCGGGCGGCGGACAACACTCAATACACTGCCAATCACAACAGTCATTGGTTGTCACCATATCAGAAACGCAATTATTACAACCACATTCTTCAGCTGATTCAACCAATCTTTCTATAGCTTCTATTTGTGCTAAGGCATTATTATTAATATTATCGAGTTCGACCAACATTTTTTTAGCTAACTCTTCGGCATTATCAACGGTTTCGCCAATCGCGATCTCGTCTCCGCAAATCATCTCTTCTGTGCTATCGGAGACCTCTAGCTCTACTTGCTCAAAGTCTTCTGTCCAGCTTATTTCTGGCAGACTTGGCTGAAATATTTCAGCACAATAAAAAGTAGCTAAATAGTAGGAGTTTTCCGAAGAAACATAATCAAAAGGATATTCTGGCTCTACGCCTTTAATCTTTTGCTCCTTTTCTAGTGCTTCTCTATATTGCCAAAAATTATTATAACCTAATAAGATTTGATTATTCCCCTTAGTGTTTGATGAAAGGGAACATTCTTTTACCAGGCCTTCAGCTGATTCTAGATCTTCGTAAACTTGTCTAAAACCAATGACTTTTTCTTCTTCTTTTGCTTCTTCTGGAGATCCGTTAATCTCAACATCTAATTGTTCCTGCCAATATTTAGAACCCTTGCCGTCTTCTGCTTCTCCTATGGCCATTCTAAGCTCTTCTTTTTTTCTATTTATGGCTCGCCTTCCTGCTCCAGTACAAGGATCATTTTCTCCATAGGGTTCACCAACACACTGACAATTAGAAACACAATTTTGATTTCCATAACAGCTGCCTATATCACAATCTCCATGATCACATAGAGAACATGAACAGGCATCAGTTAATGCTTCCAATTCTTCTGATAGTGTTTTTACTTCTTCAGATTTGTTTTTTAGTTTTTCTGAGACATCTTTAATCTTTTCCGTTCTCTCTTCGGAAAACAATTCTTCAACTAATCCACCAATTGAAATTTCAGTATAATACAGGATTTCTTTTTCTTTTGGTTCAGGCCGGATAAGCGGCTCTTCTGGCAAAATCACTCTTTCTGGAATACCTAAAAAAACCAACTGCGGGTTGATAGTGGTTAAAATTAAATAGGAACCGACCAAAACTGCCAAACCTAAAAAAGCAGCAAAGATCTGATCTCTAGCATCTCCCATCTTGGTTGGATTGCCGGCTGAAGTTAAATAGCGGAAACCGCCATAAACTAAAACAATAAAAACAATTAAACCAGCAATTCCTAAAGAAAAATTAAAAATATATTTTACATAAGTTGGTAGGCCAATACTGGTGTCTTCTGGTCTTACCCCGCCAACCTCAGGATATCCAACCTCTAGCTCTCTCTGGACAAACCCCCCTAAATTTTGTGAAACAAAACTTGGACGAGCAAAGGTAAAATTGCTGAAAATCAGCATCAAAAAAACAAACAGAACGCAAACTAAAATAATCTTTCTCAACCATCTCATTACTTAAATAATAGCAAATTACACCCCTTCTTACCAAACTTTACCTGGCTTGTTTTTCTTTTGTTTCTTATTTGGTATACTATAGTAAGAACAATAATAAAGTTAGTTTGATTTTAATGAGAGTCAAAAGTACAATTATAATTAGCTTTTTGTCAGTTTTTGGTTTGGCTTTGCCTACTTTTTGTCTAGCTCAAGGAGGTGTAATCTTTGGTGCATTTTTAAGTGTCTTTGCTGTAATATACGGCCTAATTTTCAACATCTTGGGAACAATTACTGGTGCTTTCTTGGGCGCAGCGGTTGCGCTTTTTAATTGGGTTTCTTCTGACACTTTTATTTCTCTCTCTTATACTAATGCCGGTCTTTCTCTAGGAGACCCGCACTTTAACCCCTTCATTGAAATTGGCTGGACTTTAACCAGGGATTTAACTAATATCTTTTTTGTCTTAGCTTTGGTGGTAATTGGTCTAGCTACTGCTCTAAGAATTAATGACTATCAAGCGAAAAAAGCCTTACCAGTTTTAATTATTATTGCTCTACTAATTAATTTTACCCCAGTAATCTTAGGTTTGATTGTTGATGCGGCAAACATTGTTATGAATTTCTTTGCCCAGGGTGGATTTTCTGGTGGCAATAATTTTGCTAATTATGCTACGAGACAGTGGGGCAACATGTCAACTTTATTTGGTTTGGGAGAGGCCTGGGATCCATTAGCTAAAGTTGGAGCTGCTGTAGGAAGTGGTTTTTTGGTTTTCTTTAACCTTATTGCTGCTCTTATTTATTTACTCTTTGCTCTCTTATTTGTTGTTCGCTACGTTGCTATCTGGACTTTGACAATTTTATCTCCTTTTGCTTTTGCTTGTTATATTTTCCCAGCAACTAGAAAGATTTTTAGTATGTGGTGGCAGCAATTTATTCAATGGTCACTCGTTGGAGCAATCGCTGCTTTCTTTTTATATTTGGGAGATCATTTTATTAGAGCAGCAACTGATCCTAATAACCCAATTATGGCTGGTTCAATGTCAGAAATTGCTGATGCTCAAGGATTAGCTCCAATAATAAACCAAACTCTGCCTTATTTTATTGCTCTTGTCTTTTTATTTATCGGCCTGTTTGCTTCTTTAACCTTTGCCCCTAAGGGCGCTGACGCCATTATTAAAGGTGGCCAAAAGGGGATAAATAAGGCCAGCACAATAGCTGGTAAAAAATACTGGGCCGGAGCAAAGGGAGTTGCACGGATTCCAAAAGGGGTGGCGAGTGGCGCAAGTACATATGCAAAGACTCGATCTTTTAAAGCAGCGGCAGGAGCAACATGGAAGGGCGTAGCGCATCCAAGTCCAGGAATATTGCAAAGAACGTGGAAAAGAGCCAAAGAACACATGCCAGCCGATGTAAAAGCCGCAGGTAGGGGCCTTCAAAAGGCTTCGAGAGAAGTGTGGGGAGCTGCTATTGGAAAAAAACCAAAAACGTGGAACTGCACAAAATGTGGTACTACTGATATACCAATTAGCCAAGCAATATGTCCTAATTGTGGTTCTAAACGTGGCACAAAAGAAACACCACCTTCGTCGCCTTCGCCGCCCTCACTACCTTCATCTCCTTTAAGACCATCGGGGACACCACCGCCTCCTGGTTATGTTGAAGGAGGCCCTGGTGGGATGGTATTACCATCAAGTCCAAGTCGAATAAGACCATCGACTCCGCCACGCCTATCTCTTGCTGAATTAGAAAGGTCTTATGACGATACTAGAATTAAACTAGAAGGCGCTAGAAACGAACTTAAGGCTGGCATAAGAGGATTAAGAAGGGGTAGTCCCGAATATAAAGCAGTAAGAAAACAAAATGAAACCATAGTTAAACAACTCCAAAAACGACTTAAAAACTTAAATACTGATCTTAAAAAAGCAAGAAAACTAGAATCTTAAAAAAGAAAAAAGGCAAGATCATTAATTAACCTTGCCTTTTCAGAAATAAACCGAGGAGCGAAGCAAATAAAGAGTTAGAAGTCGGGAGCTTCATGACTATCAGGGAGAACGCTCTTGTTCTCAGTATACCAGTCTTTAACATTCTTGCTCAGCGTCTCAACCTCTTCGGTCACTTCCTTCAGTCTTTCCTGCCCATTGCTCACTTTCTTCAAGAGATAAGCCCTTTCTCTCCTCTGACGGATAAGCTTCTGAAGGTTCCGGCCTTCTTTCTTAATTGCGCTATTGCTTGATAAGCCAAACATTGTTACCTCCCACTTTTTTAAATTTTTGTTCATCCGATGTTTCAGCTTTCTCTATCTGCTTTCTGGCCAAGACTATATCTAACCCTTCATGTTCTCAGTCCTCCTTTTTACAATATTTTATATTATATACCCATTTTAAAAAATGTCAAGACCTATGTCTAAAAAACGCATAAAAGCAGAGTTTTCTAAAAAAATACAAGAAATAATCCTCTCTGATAAAACAGCGGAGGACATCGGGAATATTTGCGGAAAGTGTGACATTGCTAATGAAGAGAAAATTGAAAATATTGCCTATCAGATAGGTATAGTCTTATTGGGTAGGTTGTCGCCCGAAAAATTAGCTAAAACACTAGAGAAAAAGGTGAAATTGAAATCAAAAATAGCTAAAAAAGTCTCTGAAGAAGTAAACAAGCTCATTTTTTCTCCGATAAAAGATGACTTAGCTAAACTTTATGAAAAAGAGGTCTTTGTAAAACCAGTAGTTAAACCTGGTAATTCTGTACTTCCTCCACTAAAAGAAGAACCTAAGAGATCTCCAAGAAAAGACACTTATCGTGAACCAATAGAATAATTATGGATCAATTTACTGTCCCTAAGTTTATCGAGCATGAGGCAAAAATAGTTGGGCCTTTTACCTTTAAGCAGTTTGTTTATATTGGGATTGCTGGAGCAATCTGTTTTGTTTTTTATTTCACGCTTCCTTTCTTTATTTTTATTTTAGCCAGTATCGTCGTAATGTTGGGTGGTTTTGCTTTGGCTTTTTTGAAAAGCGGGGGTAGGTCTCTACCGATTCTCTTTAAAAACTTCCTCGGTTTTTCCATGTCTCCTAAAATCTACCTTTGGAAAAAGAAAGGAGGACTGCCTCCAAAAATCGCTGAAAAGTCTTCAACTGTTTCTAAAGAAGCCGAAGAGACCCCAACGCCCAAAGTTGTTGGTAAAAGCCGTTTAAAAAACCTCTCAACCGAAATTGAAACTAAATAACCATGTCATTTACCTCTACTCAACAATTTTTAGAGATTAGCCAGATAAGAGAAGGAGTAATTATTCTAAAAAATAAGGCCATGAGAGCTGTTATGATGGTCTCTTCCTTAAATTTTGCTTTGAAATCCGATGAAGAACAGTCATCTATTATTTATCAGTTTCAAAGCTTCTTAAATTCTTTGGATTTCACATGCCAGATTATTATCCAGTCTAGAAAACTCAATATCACCGGCTATTTAGACCAAATAAAAGAACTTGAGAACAAACAAACTAATGAACTCCTTAAGACGCAAACGGCTGAATATCGACAATTCATTGAAGATATAATTGCTGGTGCCCCTCCTGCGGGAAAATACGGAGAAATTATGTCAAAGTCTTTTTACGTAATTATCCCTTTTACTCTCTTGGAAACTAAGAGAGCGTCTATTTTATCATTATTGAAGGCTCCTAAGATTTCTGCCCTGACCGAAGAAGAGTTCCAAAGATGTAAACAGCAATTGTGGCAAAGAATGGAATTTGTTGCCTTGGGATTAAGAAGGTGCGGATTACAAGCCGTACCCTTGACCACGCCAGAACTTATTGAACTTTTTTGGGGATTGCACCATCCCAAACAAGCTGAAATCGGCTATTTTCCCGAGGTTCCACCAGAACTATCAAAATAATCATGAAACTTAATCTTTTCAAAAAAAAGAAAAAAGAGCTTATCCCAGAGAAAATTTTTGAAACTGAAGAAATGAGAGCAGTAGATATTATTGCTCCCTCTTCTATTAAGATAAAACCCTCTCATTTGAAATTGGGAGAAAGACTAACTCAGTCTTATTTTATTTTCTCTTATCCTCGCTATCTAACCACTAGCTGGTTTTCTCCTATTATCAATCTTGATATTCCTATGGATATTTCCTTTTTTATCCATCCGATTGAAGCGGGGTTAATGTTAAAACAATTAAGAAAAAGGGTAACTGAAATCCAAGCGGAAATCATGGAAAGAGAGAGTAAGGGATTAATTAGAGACCCGGCTTTAGAAACTGCCTACCGAGACATAGAAGAATTAAGAGATAAATTGCAAACAGCTCAAGAAAGAATGTTTAAATTGGGCCTTTATTTAACAGTTTATGCTGATACGGAAAAGGAATTAAGAGATATTGAAACTACATTGAGGTCTATTCTTGAATCAAAGTTAATTTATATTAAACCAGCTCTTTATCAGCAAAAAGAAGGTTTTATCGCCACCTCTCCTTATTGCCTTGATAAGCTAGGGGTCCATGCCTCAATGAATACTGGCACCTTGTCCAGCGTCTTCCCTTTTGTTTCTTTTGACTTAAGCTCTAACGAAGGAATTTTGTATGGCATTAACCAACATAACAATTCCCTGGTTTTATTTGATAGATTTTCCTTAGAAAATGCTAACATGTGTATTTTTGCTCAATCAGGAGCTGGCAAAAGTTATGCTGTCAAGTTAGAGATCCTGCGTTCTCTTATGCTAGGGACAGATGTAATTATTGTTGATCCTGAAAATGAGTATGAATCTTTATCAGATGCCGTTGGCGGTTCATACTTCAAAATATCTTTGGGCAGTCCTTCTCATGTTAATCCTTTTGATTTGCCAACACCCAGAGAAGACGAAAAGCCAGAAGACATTTTAAGGGGCAACATTATTAATTTAGTCGGGCTAATGAGGTTGATGCTGGGAGGATTAACCCCAGAGGAAGACGCTGTCATGGACAGAGCTCTAAGCGAAACCTACGCTGCCAAAGATATAACTCCTCAGTCTGACTTTTCAAAAATTACTCCTCCTTTAATGTCAGATCTAGAAGCTGTTTTGGGCGGAATGGAAGGAGCTGAATCTCTATTAAAAAGAGTAAGGAAGTTTACTAAAGGAACTTACGCTAATTTCTTCAACCAGCAGTCCAACGTCAAAATGGATAACAATCTTATCACCTTTGGCATTAGAGACATGGAAGAAGGATTAAGGCCTATAGCTATGTATGTTATCATGAGATATATTTGGAATAAGATTCGCTCTGAGCTGAAAAAAAGGATTTTTGTGGTAGATGAAGCCTGGTGGTTGATGAAGTCAGAAGATGGTGCTTCTTTCCTTTTTGGTATTACTAAAAGGGCCAGAAAATACTGGTTAGGAGTAACTACTATCACTCAAGATGTTGGTGACTTTATGAAATCAGAATATGGAAAACCAATTATTACCAATTCTGCTTTGCAGTTTTTAATGAAACAAAGTCCGGCTACGGCCGATGTTTTGAAAAAAACATTTAATCTGACTGATTGGGAAAAAGAACTATTGTTAGGAACTGCGGTAGGGGAAGGCATCTTCTTTGCTGGGCAGAAACACGTAGCTATTAAAGTTGTAGCTTCGCCTGCTGAGCACCAGCTTGTTACCACTGCTCCAGAAGAAGTAAAAAGAATAAAAGAAGCTAAAAAGAAATTAACTAAAGAATAAAATGGCAGAAGAAATTCCAACTACTACAAAAACACCTCCAGTAAAACCTGCTACTCCTAAACTTATCCCAAAGCCTGCCGTTAAAAAGGGGAAAACTCTGGGAAAATGGTTCCAAAAAATTCCCAGGGAAATCCTTTTCTCACCAGGGGGAATAGTTTTAATTGTTTTTGCTCTTATTATGGAAATTCTTGATTGGATTCCTATACCGATAATAGATAATTTATGGGAATTACCATTAGAGCTAATTTTTATTGTATTTTTGGCAATAATTGTCAAACTTCCTTTACAGAGCATGCTTATTCCGTTCATCATCGAACGCATTCCTATGGTAAATGATATTGTTCCAACTTGGTTCATCCGAATGTTTCTTTAGCCCCTATCTTAATCCAAAACAAAAACTACCCCTATGGGTAGTTTTAAGTTATTCTCAAAATTTAGGGATGGGCTCGGATGACTATACAGCGTTCGGGCTCCTGGCCAGTACTTTCAGTAACAACATCTGCCCTTGAAGCCAGTTCCATGTGAACGATTCTTCTCTCATATGCTGGCATTGAAGGAAGATATTTTTCTTTTTTATTTAAAGCTACTTCATCGGCCATTGTCTTGGCCATTTCTTTTAAATATTCTGTTTTTTTCTTTTTGTAATCGTTGACGTCAAGGTTAACATAAAAAAGACCTTCAGCGTTTATTTGTCTTTTTAGGACAATCTTCAAGAGATGCTGAATTTCGGCTAAGGTCTGGCCTCTTTCGCCAATCAAAATCTGAGGTTCTTCCATTGTCAAATTAATAGGAATGGTTGAGTCTTCAAAGCGGGCTACCTCAACCTCTATCTGTAAGCCAGTCATTTCAAAAAACTCCTGGGCTGCTTTTTTAATTTTCTCTTGGTTGATCTGAATCATGCTTTTTAAGCATAATATATTGTTGACCGATTGTAAAGAGGGTGGTGGTCAGCCAATAAAGGGCGATGGCTGCGGGCAAGCGCCAGAGGATAAAAACAGTAAAAATAGGGAAAAAGTAAAGCATCTGTTTTTGCATCATCTGAGAAAAGCCAGGCGAACTTTTCTGGCTTGTTTTTTGTTTGGAAGAGACCATCTTTGTTTGAATGAATTGGAAAATACCAGTAATAATAGCCAAAGCTATGGAAGCTTCAGCTAAGTTAACAATGCCTAAAAACATCATATCAACCTGGCCAGGGTGGGGGACAAAACTATAAAGGAACCCCATTTGTTCTTCGCCAAAGCCTCGCCAAAAGACCCGAAAAAGAGCAATCAAGATAGGCAGCTGGACAAGCAAGGGCAAACAGCCAGACAAAGGATTAATTTTCTCTTTCTTATAAAGCTCCATCATGGCCTTGCTTTGCTGTTCTTTGTCGTTCTTGAACTTGTCCTTGATCTCTTGCATTTTTGGCTGAAGCCCAGATAATGCTTTTTGAGAACGGATGCCTTGGGCGCCCAAAGGATAAAGGACAAACTTAATCAAAACTGTTAAAACAATAACAGCAATGCCAAAGTCATGGCCTGGCAAATATATATACAACAAAATCAAGGCATTGAACAATGGCTGATATAGTACGACGTTAAAAGTGTTTATAAAAAAATCGAACATATTTTTAAGGTAAGTCTACTCCACCCGAACACCAAGGGTGGCACTTAAACAGTCTTTTAATCCCTTTAAAACAGCCTTGGAATACTCCATCTTTTTTAATGGCTAAAAGAGTGTATTCTGAACAAGAAGGGTAAAAACGGCAGTGTTGGCCCAAATACGGCGAAATAAAAATCTGATAAAATCTGATTGGTTTGAGAATAAAATATCTAATCATAGCAATTTAGCTTTTTTAAAAAGTTTATTGACGATTGCTTCTATTTCCCAAAACTCTTTAGTTTCTAATCCTGGTACAGCTGTTAAAACAATATCATAGCCTTTTTTTATTTTAGACAATCTGCTTTTAACTAATTCTCTCAGTCTTCTTTTAATCTTATTTCTTAAGACAGCCTTTTTGGAAACCTTTAAGCTGACAACAAAAGCAAACCTGCTTGCGTTTAAGTTGTTTTTAACGAACTTAAGAAATAAAAAAGCCTCTTTCACCCCTTTCCCTCGTTTAAAAACCCACTCAATATCTTTTTGTTTTTTAAGACGGTTTACCTTAGACAGCATGTTAAACAGCAAGTCGCCATCTTTCTTTTTTTCTTCTACGAGCCAATACTTTCCGACCTCCCTTTTTTCTTTTTCTAATTCTAAACCCGTGGGTCTTTTTTCTTTTCCTTTTTTTGGGTTGGTAGGTAACGCTCATGTCAATATATTAACACTTTGTCCCCAACTTATCAACATAAGGTTTGCTTTTGTGATAATTTTGCTTTTATTTGACATGTGATATAATAGCTCCAGGATTATAAGAACCTCGCCAAGGGCGAGAACCTTGAAGTTAAAACTATGAATAAGGATGAGTTATGGCAAGCCTTGCTTGCCCAAATCCAGTTTAATATTTCCAAGGCCAACTTTGCCACCTGGTTTAAGAACACCGGAGTCTTCTCTAAAAAAGAAGGAGAAATAATTATTTCTGTTCCTAATAATTTCTCCAAAGAATGGCTAGAAAACAAATACAATAAACTGATCTTTAAGATTCTCCGTAATTTAGACGAGGAAATCAAAGAGGTAAAGTATTCTGTGAGCAAACCAGGATTAAAAACTAAAGGATCTTCGGCTTCTTTCGTTGGTGCTTTGGTAGAGACGCCCCAGCTTGAATTTCAGGAATTTAAGATTAACAAAGAAACTAATTTAAATCCCCGCTATACTTTTGAAAACTTTATTGTTGGTCCATTCAACGAACTTCCCCAGGCAGCTGCTTGGGCAATTTCTCAAAACCCTGGTTCTGTTTACAATCCTTTATTTATTTACGGCGGTGTGGGGCTGGGCAAAACCCATCTTCTCCAGGCAATCGGCAACGAGGTTATCAAAAAGGTTCCTCAAAAAAGAATAAAATATGTCTCTTCTGAGAAATTCACCTCTGGCATAATCAGTTCGATTAGAAATCATGACGTTGAGAAATTCAAGTCTCTATATAAGGATATTGATGTCTTAATGATTGACGATATCCAGTTTTTGTCGGGCAAAGAGAAAACTCAAGAAGAGTTTTTCCATGTCTTTAATGATCTATATGAAAAGAATAAGCAAATAGTTCTTTCTTCTGACCGTCCGCCAAAAGCAATCTCAGCATTAGAAGAGAGGCTGAGATCTCGTTTTGAGGGCGGCATGATAGCTGATATCGGCCTGCCTGACCTTGAAACAAGGCTAGCTATTTTAAAGGCTAAGTCCCAAGAAAAAAAGGTAAATTTCTCTAACGAGATATTAGAATACATTGCTTCCAATATCCAGATAAACATTAGAGAGCTGGAAGGAGCTTTAAACAGGTTGGCAGCCTATCAAAAATTAAACAATAAACCTCCTAATTTAGAGGTGGCCAAAACCCTTTTAAAGAACATTATCTTCTCCCCCAAGAAAGTGGCTAATCCTGACAAAATAATAAAGGCCGTGGCTTTTTTCTACGACTTAAAGGAAAAAGATATTCTGGCTACTTCCAGAAAAAAAGAGATTGTTAAACCCCGTCAGATAGCCATGTATTTTTTGAGACAAGAGCTAAAAAGTTCTTTCCCTTTTATCGGTAGAAAGTTTGGCGGCAAAGACCACACTACGGCCATTCACGCCTATAATAAGATTGTGAAAGAGTTGGGGACAAGCGATAGTTTGACAGAGGAAATCAGCTTAATAAAAGAACAAATTTATCGCCTCTAGTTTTAAACACTTAATATTAGACATTCGTCAACAGTCTTTCCCCAAAGAAATTAATATAAAAAATTATTATTAATCACACCATAACAACTATGAAAGTAATAATATTAAAAGAAAACTTAAATAATGGATTGAACATTGTTAGTAGAGTGGCTGGAAAAAACTTGACCTTGCCTATTTTAAATAACATCTTATTAACAACTGAAGGAAATTTTTTAAGCATTTCTTCGACTGACTTAGAATTAGGTATCAAATACTGGTCTTTAGGAAAAATAGAGAGACAAGGCGGTCTAACTGTGCCAGCGAAGATTCTGTCCAGTTTTGTCAATCTCCTGCCAGAAGAAAAGATTGCTTTAGAGGTAAAAAGTCAAGTTTTATATATTGACTGTGGAAATAATAAAACACAAATTAAAGGGTTAGACGCTCAAGAATACCCGATTATTCCTAAAATTGAAGACGATAAACCCATCGAATTAAACACTCTGCCTTTCTGTGAAGGGATAGCTCAAGTAGTTGATTTTACAGCCCCCAACCAGACCCGGCCCGAACTGTCTGGTATCTATTTGAGATTCCAAAGAGATAGGGCGCTATTGGTAGCCACAGACAGTTTTAGATTAGCTGAAAAAACCCTTTATTTCGAACAAAAAATAGACAGAGAAGAATCATTTATTCTTCCTCAAAAAGCAGCCAGAGAGTTAGTTAACATCTTTTCTGAGAGAAAAGGCAAGCTGAAACTTTATTTTTCTCCTAATCAGATATTATTTGAATATCCAATGTCAGAAACTACTCACCCTCAAATTCAAGTTGTCTCCCGCTTGATCGAAGGAGATTATCCGGACTACCAGAGCATTATTCCCCAGAAGCACGATGTCCAGCTTTCCCTGTCTAAGAACGAATTTTTGAACCAAGTTAAGGCAGCCAGTATCTTCAGCGGCAAGTCTAATGAAGTTAAAATAAAAGTTAATATTAAAAAACAAGAGATTGAGATGCTCAGCCAAAGCCCAGAGCTTGGCGAAAACAGAAGTGTTCTGGCAGGTAAGGTCACGGATACTTCAGGCAAGGTCAAAGAGATAGAAACAACGTTTAACTATCGATTCTTAGTTGATGGATTATTAAATATAAAAAGCTCAAAAGTTCTTTTCGAGCTCAACGGGGAAGAGGGTCCAGCAGTTTTACGACCAGAAGGTGACACCAATTATTTGTACGTTGTTATGCCCATTAAGGCTACTTAGCCCCATCTAGCCATTTTTTAATTCCAGCTTCCCAGTTTTGGTACTGAGAAATATCTTCAGGGTTCTCAGGAGCTTCCTTCTGGGGATTATTTTTATCTACATAGTATAAGATTGAATGCGGGTTTTCCAAGTCAGTCTCTCCGTTTAAAATAGGCTTATCGGTTTCTATTGGTTTAGGTTCTTGGAAGTCTTGGCTGGGGTATTTTTCTAAAGCTTTTTTCATAAATTGGTTCCACATAGGGCCCGCTAAAACAACGCCTGGCTTTTCGTCGGCTGATGTGTTATTGTTGTTGCCCGCCCAAACACCAGCAACGACTGAAGGAGTGTAGCCAATTGTCCATGCATCTTTATATTTCTGGGTAGTCCCAGTCTTAGCAGCTACCTGGTAGCCAGGAATGTATAAAGGAGACCAAAGGCCGAACATAGGAGACCTGGCTTCGTTATCAGACAAAATATCGTTGACTATATCGCAAACCTGCGCTTCTAAAACTCTTTTTTGAGTTTTTTTATTCTCTTCAAGAACATTGCCTTCGGCGTCTTCTATCCTCAAAATAGCAACTGGCGGAACCTTTAAGCCTCTGGCAGCAAAAACTCCATAGGCTGAAACTAAATCTAAAAGTTTTACTTCGCCGCCTCCCAAAACCAAACTTAAGCCATACCAGGAAAGATCCTTATCTAAGGTTGTGATGCCTAAGGTTTGGGCTAGGGCGATCGTCTCTTTTACCCCAGCCAAATAAAGCACTTTGACCGAAGGAAGATTAATCGATTGAGCTAAGGCTTGTCTAAGGCTAACTGGGCCTCTGAACCCTTCGTCATAATTGCCTGGGTGATAGCAATCCATGCCATATTCATCCTTTTCTTCTTGGGCGGTTGAAGTGCAGTTAGGGTTAAATTCAGTTTTAACGTCCCATAAAACAGTTTCAGGGGTAAATCCTTTTTTAAACGCCTGGGCATAGGCAAAGGGCTTGAAAGCTGAACCTGGTTGGCGTTCTCCAAGAGTAGCTATGTTGAATTTAGGGTCAAAAAGACAGCCCTCCTCTGATTCTAAACATCCTTCAGGCTGGGAAGTTGTGGCATGCCAATTAGCTGAACCAACCATTGCTAATATTTCTCCAGTCCCAGGGTCAAGAGCGACAAGAGAGGCATTGTGCGATTCGTATCCTTTGTTGTTTTTTACTCCTTGTTCAATTATCTGTTCAGCAGCAGCCTGAAGTTCCCAATCAAGCGTAGTGTAAACATTCAGGCCCTTTTCTTCCAGAAAGTAGTCTGTATATTTTTCTTCCAAGTACTTTTTAACGTAAAGCACAAAATGAGGGGCTTGGATAGGGTGACGAATTTCAGCAAATTCAATGGTTTTTAACTTGGCTTCTTCGCCCTGAGCTTGGCTAATGTAATTGATTTTGACCATTTTGTCTAGAATATTATTCTTTTTCTGTAGGAGATCGTCTTTATAAGAGCCATAGGGAGAGAGACGGCTTGGTGATTGGATGAGAGAGGCCAAAAGCGCTGCTTCTTCCAAAGAGACTTCCGAAGCTTTTTTGCTAAAAAAGGTTTGGCTGGCTGCCTCTATCCCATAAGCGTTAGACCCGAAAGGAACTTGGTTAAGATAAAATTCTAAGATTTCATCTTTTGAGTAACGTCTTTCTAGTTCCAAAGTCAGAATGATTTCCTTGGTTTTTCTTTTTAACGTCTTCTCTAGGGTTAAGAAGCTTGAACGAATAAGCTGTTGAGAGATAGTTGAGCCTCCGTAAATTGGCCTGCCTATCTTAATGTTGTTCAGTATCGAACGGAAAATACCCCGCAGATCCAGACCGAAATGAGAATAAAAATTAGCGTCTTCGGTCAAGATAACCGCTTGGATCAAATGGGGCGAGACCTCGTCAAGCGAGATAACGGTTCTTTTTTCTTCTTCGTAAATCTGGTACAAAAGCACTTTGCCTTCTCGATCATAGATTTTAGTCGGCAAAACAAAAGGCCTTTCGGTAAAGACCTCGGGCCTGGGCAGGTCTTTAGCGTAGTAAATAAAAAGGAAAGAGCAAAAGGCGATAAAAAACAAAAAACAGCCACCCAGAATTTTAAGGGCCAGGCCGAGTCTTTTGCCTTTGTTTTTTTGGTAAACTCTACGATAAAATCTTCGTTGAGCCATGTCAATTAGAAATTATAGCATCTCTTTTTGTTTTCTCCAAATTATGATAAATTAAAGATGATGATAAAGTCAGAACAAAAAATTAAAGAAGCTCTCACTAGAGGAGTAAAGCAGGTTTTACCTAGTAAAGAAGGTTTGGCCAAGTTAATGAGGAAGCGGAAAATAAGGGTTTACCACGGTATTGATCCTACCAGCAAGAGACTGCATATCGGTCACGCTATTTCCCTCCGTAAGCTTCAGGAGTTTGCTGATTTAGGTCATGAAGCAATCTTAGTGGTTGGTACTGGCACGGTTTTGACCGGAGACCCTTCTTTGAGAGAAAAAGCCAGAACTCACATTTCTGAAAGAGAAATAAAAGAGAATATTAAAACCTGGAGAGAGCAAGCAGGTAAGATTTTAGACTTTTCGAAAATAAAGATTAAATATAATGGGAACTGGCTTTTAAAACTAAAACTGAAAGAGATAGCTGACATTGCTTCCCATATTTCAGCTATAAAGCTTTTTCAAAGGGAGATGTTCCAGAGAAGAATTAAAAACGGAGAGACTGTTTGGGTCCATGAAACCTTTTATCCTTTGCTTCAGGGCTATGATTCAGTAGCTTTAGACGTTGACCTTGAAATTGGCGGTACCGACCAAGTCTTTAACATGCTTATTGGCAGAGAATTACAACAGAAGATGCGCAAAAGAGAGAAGTTTGTTATGACCTTGCCGATGATATTAGGGATTGATGGCAAGCCAATGAGCAAGACTTCCGGTAACTGTATCTGGATAAGCGATTCAGCTGATCAGATGTTTGGCAAGGTTATGTCAATCCCTGATACGCTTGTCGCAGATTATTTAAGGCTGATAACCCGCGTCCCCTTAACAGAAATCAAAGAACTCTCTCCCAGAAACGCTAAAGCAAGATTGGCTTGGGAAATTGTTTCTGTCTTCCACAGTAAGAAAGCAGCTGAAAGCGCGGAAAAAGAGTTTAACAAGGTTTTTAAACAAAAGAAACTGCCCTCCAAAATTCCTGCAGCCTCTATTAGACAGAAAGAACTTAACATTCTTGATTTATTAACTAAAACAAAATTAGCCCCGTCACGATCTGAGGCTAAACGCTTGATTGTCCAGGGAGGAGTAAAAATATCAGGACAAGTTCAAAAGAGCTGGCGAAAGAAAGTAGATATTAAAAAAGGAATGGTTGTCCAGGTGGGCAAAAGGAAGTTTATTAAAATAAGGACCTGATTTCATCAGAACCTTAATTTGCTGAATAAACTAATTTAACCTTTGCAAACTAAAAATCCCCATCGTACCGGGGATTTTTAGTTTGTTACTCAGTTTTCTCTTCGTCTTCAGCTCCCTCTTTTGGAGTCTCAGTTCCTTCTTCTGGAGTCTCAGTTCCTTCTTCTGGAGTGTCTTCTTGAGAGACAAAACCAGTAGGAGTTTCGGTTTCAGGAGTTTCAGGAGTGTCTCCTTCTGGAGTAGGCTCCTGAGCGATTAATTTGTCGTAAACCATATTTGACTTCGTTTAATTTCTAATTCAGTTTTCTCGACCTTTGCTTGGCCCTCTTTAAAAAAGAACCAAGTTTTGGTTCTACATAAGACATTATAGCAGTTTAAAAGGCTTTGTCAAGCCTTTCTGGTGAAAACGTAGGTCAAGGCGATAGCTAAGGCATCAGCTGCGTCATCGGGTTTAGGTATCGCTTTTAGCCTAAATAGTGATTTGATCTTCTTTTGGACTTGGATTTTTTCAGCTTTGCCAGAGCCAGTTACTACCATTTTAATTTGCAAGGGGCTGAATTCACAAACTGGAATCCCTTTTTTAGCAGCCGTTAATAGAATTACTCCCTTGGCCTGGCTAACCGGCATGGCTGTTTTTAAATTTTTGAAGAAAAAGACATTCTCAACAGCCAGAACTTTGGGCTGGTGCTTCGTAATTAATTTGCCAAGCTTGTTGTTTATTATTTTTAATCGTTCAGCTGGAGCTAAAGTAGAGCTGGTTTTGATTACGCCATAATCCAGGCATTTAAAATTGTTCCGTGTTTTACGTTTTAGGTTTTTGGCTCTTATTATGCCATAGCCAGTTGTGGCTGTGCCTGGGTCGATGCCTATAATTATCATATTATTCCTTTAAGTTAGAGTATATTTCCTGGACTGCTTCGTTTTCGTCCAAAGCTTCAAATAGTTTTTGGCACGCTTCTTTGTCTTTGCCTGATGTTTCAACCCCTTGCTTAGGCACCCACTCCAAAGAGCCGGGTTCTTCTTTTTTTACCTTTCTCTCAAACATCCATTGCACTCCACCTTCAGCTACCAGCTTGCCATTATTTTGGTTTAAGATTTGCTTGATTTCTCCTAAGGCCCTGTTTCTGTTGTCAGTAATCCCTTCGATGATAATGGCTACTCCGCCTGGCCCAAAAGCTTCGAAAACAACATTTTCTAGCCTAGCTCCCTCTAGTTCACCGACGCCTTTTTTAATGGCCCTATCGACATTTTCCTTGGGCATGTTAAATTCCTTGGCTTTTTCAATTGCTGTTCTCAAGCTCGGGTTGGTATTGGGGTCTCCTCCTTTTTCTCTGGCAGTAACTGAAATCTGCCGAGAAAGCTTTGAGAAGACATTTCCCCGCTTAGCATCAGCTGTCTGCTTTTGGTATTTGATTGAATGCCAATGACTGTGGCCACTCATGTTTCTTTATTATAACCTACTTTTAACTTCTTTTTAAGTAATAGAATTATTATCCCCGAAAAAATGGCTAGACCCAAAGCGATTAGTAAAACAGGAAGAGAACCTGATGCCTCAGTGATTTGATCTTCAATGTCTGCCAGATACCTGGTTTTATCGGATTGGGCAGGGGAGTCTGTTTGAGATTGGACTTCAATCACAGTGCTGTTTTGAGACTTTGGCGTACCTTCAGGCTCTTGGCTTGTTTGCCACGAGTTAATATCTTTTCTCTCCATTGTTTGTTTAGTTGAGTTATCCCCAGCCAACCAGCCATCCTGGCAAAGAGCAGAGTCAATTACTTTTCCAGAACTATCATGGAGCTCCAAGGGCTCACATTTATTATTTAAAGCACCTGTATATATTTGGTCAGCAGAAATATCTGGAACTGAATTATCATCCGTCCTCTCTAATAGATAAAAGCCATTAACTTTTATTGCTCCTGTTAAGGCGACTCCTTTCAAGGTCCAACCCTCGAGACTTATTGAGGAATCAGTCTTGTTATACAATTCAATCCATTCGTCGTTATGAGAAACCTTTGTTCCCATCCAGGCAACTTCATTAATGAGGACGTCTGATAGATTGGCAGCGAAAACAAAATTGGCTGATAAAATTCCAGCCAAAATAAGAAAGACCATCGTAGGACTTGACAATATTTTCATAATAGAGTATAATAGAGTGTTAAAAGCAGTCCAGGACCTGGGGGTAAGGAATTTCTTTTAGTTGGCTAGTCTGGCGAGAGCGAGACTATTCCACGAAGGAATTCTAAACTTTATGTTCCTAAGCTAGAGTACCCCCAGCTCCTGGGCTATTTTTTTATCCGGTTACTCTTTTTACTTCTTCCAAAGTAGTCAGACCTTCCAAGACCTTCATCAACCCGTCTTGCCTTAAAGGCACCATGCCTTTCTTTATGGCCATTTTCCTTAAAGCAGCAATAGAAGGAGAGGTTAAGACGAACCTTTCTATTTCTTCGTCCATTAAAAACGCTTCAAAAATGCCTATTCTGCCTTTGTAGCCAGTAAAGTTGCAGTATTTGCATCCTTTTGTTTGCGGTATCTTTATATCCTTGGGGAGTTTTTTTACTTCCTTTTTTATTGTCTTTATTTCCTGAGCGTTTGGTTTTCTCAGTTTGCTGCATTTTTGGCAAACCTTTCTGACTAACCTTTGGGCCACAGCCAAATTAACGGCTGGGCCAATATTCGAGGGTTTAGCGCCTAAACTTATTAGTCTGGCTACAGTTCCAGCAGCGTCATTAGTATGTAAGGTTGTTAGAACTAGGTGGCCGGTTAAAGCAGCCTGCAAAGCAGTTTTAACAGTTTCTAAGTCCCTTACTTCCCCAACCAAGATTACGTCAGGGTCCTGCCTCATGACTGATTTTAAGCCTGAAGCAAAATCATATCCTTTCTTAACTTGGGTTTGAGAGACACCTTCTAAATGGTATTCTATCGGGTCTTCAATTGTAATGATTTTGATTTCCGGCCTTTGAATCTTTTTTAAGAAAGCATACAGGGTAGTTGTTTTACCAGAGCCGGTTGGTCCAGTAACAATAATCATACCATTTGGTTTTTTTATTTCTTTTTTAAATATAGCCAACAAGTCCTTTCTTGGTCCTAAGGCTTCCAATTCAACCAAGGTTTTGGGATTTAAGATTCTTAAGACAATTGATTCTCCTTTTTCAGCTGGCAAGGTAGAAACCCTTATTTCGACTGGTAGGTTGCTGGGCGATAGAATAGAAAACCGGCCATCTTGAGGTCGGTTTGTTATATTCAGCTTAAGGCCAGCCAGCAATTTAATTCGAGAGAGCAGAGCTTCATACGGTTTTCTGTCGATTGTCACGACATCCTGCAAGATGCCGTCAACTCTTATCCTTGTTTTAGCTTCTTTTATCCCTGGTTCGAGATGAAGGTCTGAAGCTTCAAGCGAGATAGCTCCTCCTAAAATAGCTGCCAACAACTCAGTTGTCTTTTTGTTCAAAGACTTCTTAATTTTCTCTTTAAGTTCGGCAATGTTGTTCACCGTAAGAGGAGAAATTTTGATTTCGCCAGTAATCTTCTCCATACTTCTATTCTACAGGATTTTTAA
>Ga0265594_1000815_pt1 | contig 25239 bp, 20 predicted proteins | sample saktaG_11_FD_190147 | JGI IMG/M metagenome (GOLD analysis project Ga0265594, IMG submission 190147) | Saline water microbial communities from Sakinaw Lake, British Columbia, Canada - sak_2011_5_24_80m | ecosystem: Environmental > Aquatic > Non-marine Saline and Alkaline > Saline ... | reverse complement strand
GAGAAAGTTTTAGTTGTTGCCAGAGAGGTTATATTTAAAAATGAGCATTGGCAAGGGCTAAAGACGGAAAATTTGGATTATTATTTGAATTTAATCAAAAATAATTTTCAATTTAGGCAAAGAAATAAAGTTGAAAATGATTCCTCTTGGCAACAAATAATTCCTTATATTGTTTTTAATTTTCAAGATAAATACTTTCTTTATCACTATTTAAAATTAGCTGGCGAAAAAAGATTAAAGAATGATTATCTTTTGGGAATAGGAGGGCACATTAACCCTATCGATCTAAAGCCAAGAGAAGATATTTTGGAGACCGGAGCAATGAGAGAATGGAATGAGGAAGTTTTATATAAAGGAAATTTACTGGAGAAAAAATTGATCGGGATTTTAAATGATGAAAAAAGGCCGGTAGAAGCTGTTCATCTCGGATTAGTTTATCTTTTTGTTGGGGATAGTCCCAAGATTTTTGTGAGAGAAAAAGACGTTTTAGAAGGTAAATTGATTGAGTTAAAAGATCTGGGAAAAAAATTAAAGAAGACTGGCGGCTGGGCGCCAATTGTTTATCAAGAATATTTATCGAAATTTTTAAGAGGATGAAAAATCCTTACCGTGGAAAATTCATAGTTATTGAAGGAATTGACGGTGCGGGGGGGGGTGAAACCCAAAGTACTTTATTATTTAACTTTTTTAAATTCTAAGAAATTAAAAAAAATCTATGAAAAATATTGCTAAAATAGGCGATGAAGCTATCTCTTCATCTTCACCCACGAGCTCGTTAGAGCGAGTGAGAAAGAGCGGTAGCTCTTTCGACTTCGCTATCGCTCGGGTTATTGACCACACCAACATAAAACCAGAAGCTAAAGCCAAAGATATCATTAAGACCTGCCAGGAAGCCAAAATTTATGGTTTTCGGGGCGTCTGCGTTAATCCAGAATGGGTAAAATTAGTGAAAAATGAATTAAGAGGAACTGATGTTAAAGTAGTTTGCTTGATCGATCCTCCAATAGGCCAAAGCCAACACTCAAAAAGAGTTCAAATTTGTAAAATCGCAAAAAAAGATGGGACAGATGAATTAGATGTGGTGATTTCAATTCCCGATGTTAAACAGGAAAGGTGGGAAAAGATTTTAAGAGACTTGAAAGAAATTTCTAAGATTTTACCAACAAAAGTTATTATTGGTTCAGGTTATTTAACTGATGAAGAAATTATTAAAGTTTCCCAAATTGTTAAAAAATCCGGCGCCATTTGCGTTAAAACCGCCACCGAAAAAGATCCCTTAGAACACCGGGAATTAAAGGAAAAATTCTATCATTTAAAATTGATGAAAAAAGGAGCCCCGGGACTTTTGATTAAAGTTGCTGGAAAAATTAGGAATTTATCAGATGTTAAGGAAGCGATCAAAGCCGGCGCAGATATCATAGGAACTAGTTCTGGAGTTAAAATTATAGAGGAAACTAAAAAATTATGAACTATCAGTTAATAATCGGCCTCGAAATTCACGTAGAGCTTAACACAAAAAGTAAAATGTTTTGTAGTTGTAGAAATAACCCTAATGCAGGGATTCCTAATTCTGAAATCTGCCCCATTTGTATGGGACACCCCGGGACGCTTCCAGTAATTAATAAAGAGGCAGTAAGAAAAACTATCAAAACAGGTTTAGCTCTTAATTGTGAAATTCCTGAATATTCAAAATTTGACAGAAAAAACTACTTTTATCCCGACCTGCCTAAGGGTTATCAAATTAGTCAAGAGTATATGCCGCTTTGCAGGGGAGGATTTTTAAGAATTGATAACAAAAAAATTAGGATTAGAAACATCCACCTGGAGGAAGATACGGGTAAGTTAATTCATTCCGAGGGAACAGATTACTCTTTAGTTGATTTTAATCGGGCCGGAATTCCTTTAATGGAGTTAGTTACTGAACCTGATCTAAAATCGGCTAAGGATGCTCGAAGATTTGCTGAAGAATTGCAGTTAATTTTAAGATATCTTTCAGTTTCTTCATCTGATATGGAAAAAGGACAACTTAGAGTAGAAGTAAATATTAGCTTGAGTCAAAATACAAAATTAGGGACAAAAGTAGAAATTAAGAATTTGAATTCGTTTCGAGCAGTAGAGCGGGGGATTAATTATGAAATTGAAAGACAGACGAAAATTTTAAAATCAGGCAAAAAAGTGATACAAGAAACGCGAGGCTGGTCAAAAATGAAAGGGATGACAATTGGGCAGAGAGAAAAAGAAGAAGCTCATGATTATCGATATTTTCCTGAGCCGGATTTACCTCCTTTACATATTAAAGAAGAATTTATCAATGAAATTAAAGCCGAAATTCCAGAGCTTCCACGGGCAAGACGGGAACGGCTTAAAAAAGAATATGAATTAGACAAAAAGAGTATTGAAGTTTTTGTTCAAAATAAAGATTTTGGAGAGTATTTTGAAAAAGTGGTCAGTGAATTTGGTCCAAGGCTTTCCCGGGAAAAACTTTCAGGATTAATAAAATTAGCTACAAATTATTTAATTACTGATTTACAGGGTTTGTTAAAAGGAGCTCGAGTTTCGGGCGAGGATTTTTTAATAACTCCGGAAAACTTTGCTGAATTTATTACTTTAATTTATACAGGTGCAATTTCAAGTAAAATTGCCAAACAGGTTCTTAGTGAAATGTTTTCTACCGGCGCTGACCCAACTCATATTATTGAAGGAAAGGGTTTGACCCAAATAACTGACGAGGCTGAGATTGGAAAAATTATCAAAGCAGTCATTTCTAAAAATCCCAAGGCGGTTCAAGATTTTAAAAAAGGAAAAGAAACGGCCATTCAATTTTTAATCGGTCAAATAATGGCTCAGACAAAAGGAAAAGCCAATCCCCAAATAGTTAGAAACATTTTGGATAAGCACTTGACAAAATTAAAATAAAGAAGTATAATTTGGCTATTCTTAACAATTTGGCGGAAAGGAGAAAAATAATGTTCTACTTTTACGGCGAGTGGAAGGACCGTGGCGTAGACGATAAAGGGCGAATATATCCTCCTTCTGTTTTTCGGGAAGAATTAGCAGAGTGCATTTTTACTCCTGATAATGGCAACATCCGAATTTACCGCGAAAAAGGGAAATTGCCATTTTCTAAGGTATATCCAGTAAAGGCAGATAAAGAAGGAAGAATTTTAATTCCTATCCAGCTAAGAGAAGGATGGCCCGGAAAGGTTATTGAATTCATTGGAGAAGGGGAATATCTTGAACTTAAGAGGATGTGAGTGAAAGAATGGAAGAAAAAAAAAGAGATTCTCCCTTAATTTTTTTCTTTTTAAGAGAAAGATTAAGGGAGAAAGGCTGGGAAGAATTATTACTTGATAATTATTCTTTCTAATGCCGAAAAGGGGAGATATTCTCCCCTTTATTTATTTCAGGAATTTTTCAACTAATTTTTCTGCTTCTTTATAATTTTTCACCCACCGAATTTTCTGGTCTCTTTTGAACCAGGTCATTTGTCTCTTGGAAAAATGTTCAATATCTTTTTGTAATCTTTCTGTCATTTCTAAAAAAGAAATTTTCTTTTTCAAAAATTTAGCTATCCATCGATATTCTAAGCCAAACTCTTCTAATCTTTTCCAAGAAATTCCCGATTTCTTCAATCTTTTTACCTCGGCGATCATTCCCTTTTTCAATCTTTTAAAGAGTCTCGTTTTGATTAATTTTTTAAGCACTCGAGAATCTTTTTTTATTCCAACCATTAAAACGGGGTAGGGAAGTGGTTTTTTCTTTAAAATAGGTACTGGCTTTTTTGTTTTAATTACAATTTCTAAAGCCCGAATTAATCTTCTGGGATTTTTCTTCTCAATTGTTCTTGCTCTTTTGGGGTCAAGTTTTTTTAATTGGGCAAAAAGTTCTTTTGCTGATTTTTTTTCCAATTTTTTCCTCAATTTCCAATCCGGAGGAACTTCGGGAATCAAAATACCATCGACTACGGCCTGAATATAAAATCCTGTTCCACCGCATATAAAAGGCACCTTTCCCTTTTTAAAAATTTTATTTATCGCGATTATCGCTAATTTTCTGTACTGGACAACTGTAAATCTTGTTTTTGGTGAAGATACATTTAAAAGATAATGGGGAATACCCTGCATTTCTTTTTTGGTCACTTTTCCTGTTCCAATATCCATTCCTTTATAAACCTGACGTGAGTCAGCCGAAATAATCTCACCATTGAATCTCTTAGCTAATTTTACAGTTAGCTCGCTTTTTCCTAAGGCATTCGGCCCTAAAATAACAATCAATTTTTTATCCACCCCGTTAGAAATTTTCTTTGTTTTTTTAATTACCATAGTATATTTTACGCCCGTTAGTTTTGGGATTTCTAACGGAGTAAATTTTCTCAGTAATTTCTCTTAAAATTTTTTCTCTTCTCTTTTTCTCTGCCAAAGGAATATTATTCTTCATTAAATTAAAGGCGGCTGTACCCGGACGAGGAGAATATTTAGAAATGTAAGCATTATCAAATTTGATTTCTTTGAAAAGTTTTACTGTATTTTGAAACTGTTTTTTAGTTTCTTCTGGAAAGCCAACAATAACATCGGTGGATAATCTAATTCCTGGCATCTTTTCTCGGATTTTTTTGACTAAACTTTTATATTGTTCAACTGTATAAGGCCTATTCATTTTCTTTAAAATTTTGTCATCTCCTGATTGAACAGGTAAATTAAGATATTTACCGAATTTTTCACATTTAGCTAAAGTATTAATTAATTCGTCGGAAAAATTTTTGGGATTGGGGGAAATAAAATAAATCAAAAAATCTCCTGGAATGTCATTAATCATCTTGATTAACTTGGCGAAATTAATTTTGGGATTGGCGTGTGTCGATGAACTTCGTTCATCTTTACCTTCGCTTTTGCTTCGCAAAAGCGAAGGTGATTGATAATCATTAACATTTTGGCCTAAAAGCCAAATTTCCCTTGCCCCGTTAGAAATCGCATTTCTAATGGGGCTTAATCCTTTTTGAACTACATTTTTTACTTCTCTTAAAATCTCTTTATGGTCACGACAGACTAAAGCGCCTCGAGTAAAAGGAACAACGCAATAAGAACAAAAATTATTACACCCATTTGAAATCGGAACAAAAGCTAAAGGTTTGCTTTTGCATTTCGGGGGAATGTCAAAATAATTTCTAAGGTCCCAGATTGAATCAAAAATTTCTCTAAATTTCTTTTTATCTTTTTTTAAAATACATCCTGTCAAAACAGTTTTTAATTTTGGTTTTTTGGTTTTTAATTTTTTGAATTTTGGGGCGAGGCCATAAACCCTATCTACGGCTGATTGCCTAACTGAACACATATTAACCACAATTAAATCAGCTCCATTTTCATTTGAGGCTGGCCGATAACCTTTATTTTCTAAGACTGAAGCAATTCTTTCAGAATCGGATTTATTCATCTGGCACCCGAAAGTTATAATATAATATTTTGGCATACTCACTATTTTACAATAGAAAACGGCCTTTTCAAGGCCGTTTTTCTTAAAACTTATCTTTAAGAAAGTTCGGCCCTTTTTAAAGCTTTAATAATTAATTCTAATTTACCATTTAAAATCCCCTCAATATTGTGCCAGCTTTTTTTGATTCGGTGGTCAGTTACCCTGTCGTGGGGAAAATTATAGGTTCTGATTTTTTCTGCTCTTTTTGCCCAGCCAACCTGGTCTTTTCTTTTTCCTTTGACTTTTTCTTCCTCTTCCCTTTGCGTTTTTTCTAAAAGTCTTGCCTCAAGAATAGCCAGGGCATCTTCCTTATTTCGTAGTTGATTTCTTTCGGTTTGAGAGGTAACAACTAAGCCCGTTGGCAAGTGGGTGATTCTTACAGCAGTTTCTCTTTTATTAACATATTGACCGCCAGGACCTGAAGATCTATAAAAATCAATTTTGAGATCATCGGGCCCTATTTTAATTTGGGCAGATTTAGGTTTTAGCAGAACGGCTACTGAGACAGTTGAAGTATGAATCCTTCCTGATTTTTCTGTTTGGGGAATTCTCTGTACTCGATGAACTCCACCTTCGTACTTCATTTCAGAAAAGACGTTGCCATTTTTTAATTCAAAAATAATTTCTTTAAAACCTCCAATTTCAGCAGGGTGGGAATTCAAAATTTTTTGTTGCCAATTTTGTAATTGAGCATATTTTGAATACATTCTAAAAAGATCTCCTACAAACAAACAGGCTTCATCTCCTCCTGCACCGGCTCGAATTTCAACGATAACTGACCCTTTTTCTTCTGATTTTCCATCATTTAGTAAGCTTTTAAGCTCTTTTTCTAAAACTTTTTGTTGTTTCAACAAAGATGGCAGTTCTTCTTGGGCCAAGGAAACTAATTCCGGGTCTTCCTTGGTAGACAGAATTGCTTTATTTTCTTCAATTTTAGATTTTGTTTCCCTTAGTTCTTCTTGTTTTGTGATAATTTTCTCCAGAAAATTTTTCCTCTTTAATAATTCTTTAAATACCCGGGCGTTAGCGAAGTCGAAAGAGCTACCGCTCTTTCTCACTCGCTCTAACGAGCTCGTGGGTGAAGATGAGCGAGGCTCATCGACTTTATTCCAATCTGAAATCAACCTAGGATCACTGAACTTTTGAAGAATTTCCTCATATTCCTTTTTAATTGCTTTTATTTCAGGCATAGTCAAAGAGGATAAACCCTCTTCTTCATCCACCGAGTCCCGTTTGCGGGACAAAGGTGGAAAAGAGCGCGAAGAAAACAAGTTTTCTTCTTGCCCCTTCGTTATGGCTCGGGAGCGCGAAGCGCTCTTTGACTTCGCTACAGCTCGGGTAGCTGATTATTTTTTCTTTTTTTTCATTTCTTTCTTTGCCAATCTTTTCCTGAATTTTTCTACTCTTCCCAGAGCATCGACAATTTTTTCTTTTCCGGTATAAAATGGATGACATTTAGAGCAAATCTCAACTTCTATAAACTCCTTGGTTGAACCAACTGTAAAAGTATTGCCGCAAGAACAAACGACTTTAGCATTAGGAAAATATTTTGGATGGATATCTTGTTTCATGAAGTATTTTTATTTAATAAAAATACGAATGGAAAAGAAGCTTTAGCTTCTTTGACTATTGAGTTTTTTTCGACTATTACAATATAACAGATATTTTATTATTGGGCAAGGGAATATTGTTTTTTTTCTTTTTCTATGATATACATAAAAATATGACAGGAACAAAAAAGGAAACAAAAAAAGAACCCACATCCGCCAAGGCTCAGGCTTGCAAGGATTTTAATCTCGATATTGAGAAAATGGCTGCAGCTGGTTTACATTTTGGCCATCGGACCTCTAAAGGTCATCCGAAAATGGAACCCTATCTTTACGGGATAAGAAATACTGTCCATATTATTGATCTTGAAAAAACAGCTGAGAAATTTAGAGAAGCTCTAAAATTTATTCAAAAACTAATTTCTGAAAATAAAATTTTATTTTTGGTAGGGACAAAAATTCAGGTTAAAGATTTAATCGAGAGCGTTGCCAAGGACTGTAGCCTGCCCTATGTTACAAATAGATGGCTGGGAGGAACCTTTACCAATTTTGAAACTATTTTAAAAAGAATTGAGTATTTTAAAGATTTAGAAAAGAAAAGAGCTGAAGGGGAATTGGAAAAATACACAAAAAAAGAAAAAGCCGAAATTGATCAGGAATTGAAAAAGTTGGAAATTAAATTTGGCGGAATAAAAAATTTAGAAAAATTACCAGACGCTATTTTCGTTTTGGATATGAAAAAAGACGCTTTGGCAGTAAAAGAGGCGAGGATGAAGGGGATTAAAGTGATTGGAATTTCAGACAGCAATACCGACCCCACTTTAGCTGACTATCCCATTCCAGCAAATGACGACGCCGTGTCGTCCGTTAAATATATTCTTGAAAAAGCGAAAGAGGTTATACTTAAAGCGAAGCCAAAAAAATAAACATCTCATCTTAACATGATTAGTATTGCCCAAATTAAACAACTTCGCGAAGCTACCGGAGTATCAATCACCGGATGTAAAAAAGCTTTAGAAGAAGCTAAGGGTGATTTTAAAAAAGCTAAAGAGATTTTAAAGAAATGGGGTCAAGATTTTGCAGCCAAAAAGGCTAAAAGAGAGGTAAATGAGGGAATAATTGAAAGTTATATTCATCAAGGAAAAAGAATTGGGGTGATGATTGAACTTCATTGCGAGACTGATTTCGTGGCTTCCTGTGAGGAATTTAAAAGATTGGCTCATGAATTATGTCTACAAATTGCTGCGATTTCGTCCGAAGAAACTCCTCTCCTTTTCCAGCCTTGGATTAGAGATGAAACAAAGACAGTAAAGGACCTCATTGACGAGTATGTTGCTAAAATAGGAGAGAATATTGTGGTGAAGAGGTTTGTGAGATACGAAATATGATAGAGCTAATCGCAACAATAATTTTAGTCGGTAGCCTATCAGGGATAGCGGTGATTTTATTTCGGAAAATTCCGGTTCTTGTTAAACTGCCAGACTATAACTCCTCAAATACCCCTGTATCCCTTCCAGTTAAATGGTGCAAAAACCTGAAAGAAAAAATCAAAAATATTTCTGTTTTTAAATCATTTTCTTCTGAGATTTTTCTCCAAAAAATACTTTCAAAAATAAGAGTTTTAAGCCTGAGAGTGGAAAATAAAATAGCTTCCCGGCTCCAAAAATTAAGAGAGAAAGCCCTTAAGAAGAAAAATTTAGAGAACGACAATTACTGGGAGGAACTTAAAAAATCAACAAATGAGGAAGATAAAAATTCTCCGGAGTAGCTCAATGGTAAAGCAAAGCACTTTTATGCTGGGGTAGCTCAACAGCAGAGCAACGGTTTTGTAAACCGTAGGTTGCGAGTGCAAATCTCGCCCTCAGCTCAGGGGGCACGATTTCTATTATTCTAAAGAATATATGGTTAAAGGGAGAAATTAGATAAGGGCTTGACAAATCTTTTTGGTTGAGTAAAATTAGAATTAGAAGAGACAAAAATATGGCAAAAAAGAAAGTAAAAAAGAAAAAGGTTTGTCGTCCTTGTTAATGATAAGATAACAAAGAAAGAAATTGAATATCAGGGGTCTCTTCCTGATTTTTTCATAGGGAATGGAAAGAACTTTGACAATCAAATAAGATAATTTAGTTTCTTAGAGTTGTCCCGATTATAATTTTTTTTGAGAGTTTGATCCTGGCTCAGGATAAACGCTGGCGGCGTGGATAAGGCATGCAAGTCGATCGAGTCAGTGCTTCGCACTGACTAGAGGCGAACGGGTTAGTAACACGTAGATACAAACCCCATTCACGGGTATAACTAGTCGAAAGATTAGCTAATCCCCGATGGTCCGAGCGCCGAAGTACATAATTCGTTATGTGTTCGGTGTTCGGTAAAGGTTTCGCAAGAAGCCGGAATGGGATTGGTCTGCGGCCTATCAGCTAGTTGGTGAGGTAATAGCTCACCAAGGCGATGACGGGTAGGGGAGATGAGAGTCTGTTCCCCAACAAGGGCACTGCGACACGGGCCCTACTCCTACGGGAGGCAGCAGTCGAGAATATTAGACAATGGGGGAAACCCTGATCTTGCGACGCCGCGTGCTCGAAGAAGCCCTTCGGGGTGTAAAGAGCTTTTCTAAGGGAAGAACCTTCGGGTGACGGTACCTTAAGAATAAGGGGGTGCTAACTCTGTGCCAGCAGCAGCGGTAATACAGAGCCCCCAAGCGTTATCCGGATTTATTGGGCGTAAAGAGTCTGTAGGCGGTTTAGAAAGTCTCTGGTTAAATACCAAGGGCTCAACCTTTGGGCTGCTAGAGATACTGCTAAACTAGAGGGCGTTAGAGGCTGATGGAATGGTCGGTGTAGGGGTGAAATCCGTTGATATCGACCGGAACACCAAATGCGAAGGCATTCAGCTGGGGCGACCCTGACGCTGAGAGACGAAAGCGTGGGTAGCAAAAAGGATTAGATACCCTTGTAGTCCACGCTGTAAACGATGGACACTGGCTATCTGAAGTGTCGACCCTTCAGGTGGCGAAGCTAACGCGTTAAGTGTCCCGCCTGGGAAGTACGGCGGCAACGCTAAAACTCAAAGGAATAGACGGGGACTCACACAAGCGGTGGATCATGTGGCTTAATTCGACAGTAAACGAGGAACCTTACCAGGGCTTGACACCCGCCTGACAGCTTTCCGAAAGGAGAGTTTTCTCACAAGGACGGGCGGGCAGGTGCTGCATGGTTGTCTTCAGCATGTATCTTGAGACGCTCCCTTAAATGGGGTAACATGCGCAACCCTTACCCTATGTTTAATTTGTCATAGGGGACTGCCTTGGATGACAAGGAGGAAGGTGAGGATGAAGCCAAATCAGCATGGCCCTTTGATGCCCTGGGCTGCACACGTGATACAATGGAGCCGACAACGGGTTGCTAAGCGGTAACGCGGAGCTAATCCTATCAAACGGCTTCTCAGTTCGGATTGAGGTCTGCAACTCGACCTCATGAAGCTGGAATCGCTAGTAATCGCCAATCAGCTATGTGGCGATGAATATGTTTCTGAGTCTTGTACTCACCGCCCGTCACATTAAGGGAGCCGGCAGTAGCCGAAGTCCCCGATTTATCGGGGCCTAAGCTAAGGTCGGTAACAAGAATGAAGTCGTTGGTGTAAACTACACGTTGCGACTTTTAAGGAGTAATCCTTAAAATAAAACTCGGCTATATGCTGGAATATCTGTGTATCTGGAACTACTTATGTTAAAATAAATCAACATGAGTAAAAATGTTTCCAGTGCAGACAATCAGCAGGGAAGTCGCCGTAGCGGCGACCCCTCAGAGACTACACGCCGAGCTCCTCTAATTAAAGCTTATCTTCTTGGAAAACATTACACGATGGAACATTCAGCAGTAATAAAAGATTTCGGATTTCGCAAGTTGGTACCGATTGGCTTAGAATCTTGCAAGGACTTTTTAGAAAGTTAGGTTATAACTCTTGGATTTATAAAGAAGGAAAATACCGAAAAGTATATGTTCTTGAAACGCTAGCAAATTTTTTGGATTTTAATTTCAATCCACTAGAATTGAAAACCGAAGAAGAAAAGATTAGTTATATTAAAGGGTTTTTTGATGCCGAAGGCGGCATCCCAAGAGATGAAAAAGCAAGATTTTATATCCAATTAGTTCAGAATGATAGAGAAAAACTAGTAAAGATTAAAAAAGTTCTAAATGATTTAAAGATAGAAGTAGGTAAAATTCATAACCCAAGCCAATCTGTAGATCCAGATTATTGGAGAATGTATATTCTTGCTAAATCACAGCAAGTATTTCTAAGGAAAATAGGAACTTGGCATCCAAGGAAGATTAAGACTTTAAAAAAGAGGATGATGATATAGTCCATGCTCTATAGCGATATAGGGAAAAACATGAACAAGGCACGGGTAGGGGAACCTGTCCGTGGATCACTACATTTTAAATTTTTCTAAATTTAAACTTAGAAAAATTAGTGTCGATCAGGATTGAAAAGTGAGAATTCTCTTTTTAATCTTGCGGTATTGGCCGAGGAACCATAAAGTTTCGGCTATCGGGACAACTCTAAGAAACTAAAATCATCAAAATTCGCACTTTTAAGGTGCGTATTTTTTTTAGTTGATTTTTAACTTAATTTTTGCTATATTATTAACGTATGCCCATTCCTCAAAAAGTAATTAAATTTCTTGAGAAAGCTAAGGTTAAATATGAGCCGGTAAAGCACAAGACTGTTTATACCGCCCATGATAAGGCAGCGACCTTAAGGGTTCCGGAAAAAATTATTGGGAAGGCCTTGGTAATGAAGTTTGACCGAAACGTAGGATTGGTTTTAATTCCGGTAAATAAAAATCTTAATAAGGTAAAATTTAAAAAAGCAGCAAAAGCAAAAAGCGTCGACTTTGTAAAAGAGGCCTGGATGAAGAAAAATTTGAAAGGGGTGAAAGTAGGCGCCGTTCCGCCATTTGGTAATTTATTTAAGCTGTCAACTTTTGTTGACAGGGGGTTAATGAGACAGTCAGAGATTATTGTCAATGGAGGCGACTATGCCTGGTCAATCAAAATTACCCCGGCTAATTTTAAAAAATTAGTGCCAGATTTGGTAATCGGGAATTTCAGTAAGGCGAAGTAATTTTTTGGGGCGTGTGGCTCAGTGGTAGAGCGCATTCCTGATAAGAATGAGGTCGAAGGTTCGATTCCTTCCACGCCCACAACGTAAAATTTGCTTTGCAAGTTAACGTTCCACCAAAATCTCGGGCCTATAGTTTAATGGTAGAACACTACATTTGCAATGTAGTAATGGCAGTCCGATTCTGCCTAGGTCCACCACTTTTGAGAAACTGCCAAAGACCGGAAAAATACCTGCCCCGTTAAATTTTCGAAGAAAATTTGTTCGGGGTCGGCTCGCTTGCCCGTCCGAAACTTTAGCGAAGGAGGGAACCATATTTTAGTAAAAGAAAATTTTTCATAATAGAGAGGATAAGAAACCCTGTTTTATTTTGACCTTGACATTTTTTATATTTGGAGTATGATAAAAACAGTACACCGGTAGACAAAGACAAAAACCATATATTATATTTTTTAAAATTTAAAAAGGAGGAGTTATGAACGCATTGGCATTAGTTCCGAAATTCCAGAAAAGACTGAAGGTCTCAAGAGTAAACGCTATCTGGAGAGTAATCGGATTCCTTTTCCTGTCAGTTTGTTTCGTAGCGGTGATAGCACTTGCGGCCACCTTTTTCCCTTATACCGCCAGCTTCAACGAGGAGGTTCCTCTCTTACCCGGTAATCACGTCCAAGTAGAAAAGATTTTAGATGGAGAGGTCCAGGTGAACAGGGCCCAATTTTTAGAAATAGCCGAAGGGAATACGACCTTTGTTTCGCTTGAAGAAGAAACTATTTTCTATATGACAAAAGTGGCAGGAGTATCCTATCGTTACGAGCAAACCATTTCTCACCCTTGGAATTATCTCGTTTCGTCACAGAAAATCCAAAATGAAATACTGGTTAGGGAAATAAATAGGAACGTAGGCGCAATGATATTATGTCACATCATTTTACCTTTGGCAGTTCTTGGTATGCTGTTTTGTCTCAGAGTGTTTATACAAAGGAAACGTGTATCTGAAGAGGGCAGTGATGCAGTTTTCCGCTACGTATGAGTATAAAAATATGGTGTCTACATCAATCGGGGGAAGATAAAAAAAACTTCCCCCCGCTTTTTTTTACTTTCGGAATTTGCCGCCACAGGCGACGAATTCAAGCTAATTTGAGGATAGTCCCCCAAAAAGTTATCCACAGGTAACTTTTTTTATTTTCTTGTATAATAGAGTAATCTCTAAACCAAGCACATAATTTTTATGTGCTCGGTAAAGGTCGAATTGTCTAATTAAAATATTTAAATTAACTAAAATAATATGGTTTTAGACTGGTACTCAGTAACCTTCGAAGCTCTTCAAGGTCTTTGGCAGGGGTTCGTGATATTTATTCCCAAACTGGTTGGAGCAATAATTATTTTTATCATTGGTTGGTTTATTGCTGTTGCTGTTGGAAAAGTGATAAGTGAGATTTTGAAGCGAATAAAATTTAATCAGATTTTTGAAAGAGGAGTCTGGAAAGAAGCTTTAGAAAAAGCAGAATTTAAAATTGACGCCTCAGGATTTATTGGAGCAATTTGTAAATGGATTTTGGCGATTGTCTTTTTATTGGCGGCGGTAGAGATTTTAGGATTGGTTCAATTTGCTGATTTTCTAATTAAAGTTCTGGCTTATTTACCAAATGTGGTTGTTGCTGCTCTTATTTTTGTGGTTGCAGTAATTATAGCTGATATCTTAGAAAAGGTGGTAAGAGCATTAGCGGAGGGAATTAAAGTGGGTTATGGTCAGATAGTGGGAGCGATTGTAAGGTGGTCAATTTGGATTTTTGCTATTTTTGCTATTTTAATTCAGTTGAAAATTGCTCCTTCTCTTTTGCAGACCTTATTTATCGGTTTTGTCGCTCTGGTTGCCATAGCTGGCGGTATTGCATTTGGTCTGGGAGGGAAAGAAGTGGCGGCTGAGCTTTTGCAGAATTTAAAGAAGAAGCTGGAGGAATAAAGCGAGTTAAAAGTTTAAAGTTAATCCCCAAAGGCTTGACAAAGCTTTTGAATTTGTTAAGATTTAATTAGCATGATTAGTATGAGAAATTTAATGACTATTTCGAATAACGGAAGCGGTTAATATTCTGTAAATTTTAAATTTTTGCAGAAATCGCTTCCTCAGAAGCGATTTTTGATTGAGATGGAAAGAACTTTTAAAAGTGAATAAGCGTGGAACGTACGAAATTATTTCATAATTTCTACGTTCCTACAACGTAAAAATCTTTGATTTTATACGTTGTGGTTATTAATTGCTAGCCAAAAATTGCATTAAGGGCAGATGGTGGATGCCTTGGGATATCGAGGCGATGAAGGACGTGGCGTGACTGCGATAAGCCTCGGGGAGGTGTTTAGCAACCTTTGATCCGGGGATTTCCGAATGGGGAAACCTGAGTGCCGATGAGGCACTCGGTCCGCCGATGAGGCGGACGGCGAACCCGCTGAAGTGAAACATCTCAGTAAGCGGAGGAAAAGAAAACAATGATCACAAAGATCTTATTCCCCCAGTAGCGGCGAGCGAAAAGGGAAGAGCCTAAACCAACCGAGCACATAATGTTTTATGTGCTTCGGTCGGGGTTGTAAGGAAATATCGTCTGGAGCCGAGCACATAAACTTTTATGTGCTTGGTTCAAGAGGGAGAACACTTAGGTAAAGTTTCGTTAGTTGAATGACCCTGGAAAGGGCAACCAAAGAGGGTAATAGTCCCGTAAATGAAAACGACTTTATGCTCCTTGATATTTTACTTAAGTACCTTGGGAAATGAAAACCCTGAGGGAAGCAGGCCGGACTACCTGGCCAAGGCTAAATACTACGATATCACCAATAGTGAACCAGTACCGTGAGGGAAAGGTGAAAAGTAGCGAGGTGATCGCGGTGAAATAGAACCTGAAACCATTTTGCCCACAAGGAGTCGGAGCCGAGCACGTAACTTGTTATGTGCTTCGGTGACGGCGTGCCTATTGAAGAATGAGCCAACGAGTTCGAGTACGTAGCTTGTCTAAATCCTTTTAGGATGAAGGCACAGCGAAAGCAAGTGTTAAAAGCGCGTTATGCTATTTGCTCGAGACCCGAAGCCAAGCGAGCTTGCCATGGCCAGGGTGAAGTTTGACGAAAGTCAGATGGAGGCCCGAACCCGTGAGCCGTGCAATACTCTGGGATGAGCTGTGGTAAGAAGTGAAAAGCTAATCGAGCTTGGTAATAGCTGGTTCTCCCCGAAATAACTTTAGGGTTAGCCTGAGCATAACTGCCTACAGGGGTAGAGCACTAAATGGATTATCGTGGGTTTTACCTAGGCAATCCAATTAAACTCCGAATACTGTAGGTATGTGCTTGGAGTTAGACTGTGGGGGCTAAGCTCCATAGTCAAAAGGGAAACAGCCCAGACCTTCATCTAAGGTCCCTAAATTTGAGCTAAGTGCAGCAAAGGAAGTAGGAATCCATTGATAGTTAGGAGGTTAGCTTAGAAGCAGCTATCCTTTAAAAAGTGCGTAATAGCTTACTAATTAAGGAATTCTGCGCCAAAAATTTACAGGGCTAAAGCTCAATACCGAAGATAAGGCTGAGGACTCAATTCGTTGAGTACTCGGGGTAGGGGAGCGTCCCTATTGCAATGAAGTTCCGCCGTAAGGTTGGGATGGAGCGATGGGGAGTGAGAATGTTGGCATGAGTAACCGCAATCCCGGTGAAAGCCCGGGACACCGAAATCCTAAGGTTTCCTTGGCAATGACGATCAACCAAGGGTTAGGCGGGCCTAAGGCGTAGCCGAAAGGTGAAGCTAATGGACAGCCGGTTAATATTCCGGCCCCCGCGTACATAATTCTGAAGAGGGGACGGAGTCTAGTAGTCTAAGCAAGTTATTGGATTCTTGTCGCTAACTTAAGGATTTTCCAAGAGTTAGCGGGAAGCTTCGGTTCGCCGGAGTGAACTTAGATAAGCAGGCTCCCAAGAAAAGCCTTTTCAGGAGTTAATTATGTGCCCGGTCCGTACCGTAAACCAACACAGGTAGGATGGCGTAAGAGTGCCAAGGTGAACGGGTGAAACCTCGTTAAGGAACTCGGCAAAAAAGCGTCCGTAAGTTCGCGATATGGGCTTCCCACCAGGACATGTTCTAGTGGGATGCAACGAACGACCCCCTAGCGACTGTTTATCAAAAACACAGGTCCCTGCTCAACTCGTAAGAGAATGTATAGGGGCTGAGGCCTGACCAGTGCTGGAACGTCAACAGCGGCGGTTCAAGCACATAATTCGTTATGTGCTCGAGCTAACCGCTCGAAGCGCCAGTAAACGTCCGCCGTAACTATAACGGTGTTAAAGTAGCGTAGTCCCTTGCCAGGTAAGTTCTGGCCCGCATGAAAGGCTTAACGACTAGGGGACTGTCTCAACGAGGAGCCCGGTGAAAATGCAATACCGGTAAAGATGCCGGTTACCTGCGGCTAGACGGAAAGACCCCGGGAGCTTTACTGTAGTCAGATATTGAATTTTGGTTTTAGATGCGTAGAGTAGAAGGGAGACTTTGAATTCCGCCTTTCGGGGCGGATGGAGTCGTCAATGAAACACCTTTCTTTTAAAACTTTTGTTCTAATCCTGAGTTTATCGAAGGAAACAGTGTCTGGCGGTCAGTTTAAGTGGGGCGCTTGCCTCCTAAAAGGTAACGGAGGCGTTTAAAGGTCGGCTAGCTCCGGATGGAAATCGGAGTGATCGGGCAAAGCCAAAAGCCGGCTTTACTGCAAGCAGGATATTGCGCGCAGTTGGGAAACCAGAACTTAGTGAACCGACCGTGGTTAGTAGAATCGCGGAAGATCATCAGCTAAAAGTTACCCCGGGGATAACAGGCTAGTAGGGCCCGCGAGTTCACATCAACGGCCCTGTTCGGCACCTCAACACATCGGGGCGCCATGACAGTAATGTCATTAAAAAATACTGGCTTATAACGGTGAACTCCATTAGAAATTATGTTAAAATTTAATAATGGACAATACCGTGGGAAGTTTAACTCAATTCCAAAAATCCATAATCGTTGGATCTATTTTAGGCGACGGATATATAAGAATTATCCCAAAAAGAAAAAATGCCTTTTTGGAAATTAATCATTCTTTTAAACAAAAAGAATACATTGACTGGAAATATCAGATGCTAAAAGAAATAACTATTTCTCCTCCTAAAATGCGGAAATGCAATGGAAAGAGAATTGCTCACCGCTTCTATACAAAACAATTACCCGAAATAACGGAAATTTATAGATTGTTTTATAGGGGTGATATAAAAGTAATTCCAAAAAACCTTGTAATTGATCCAATAACTTTATCAGTTTGGTTTATGGACGATGGAAGTAAATGTGGAAAATCAAATTTTTATCTCAATACACAACAGTTTTCTAAAAATAATCAAATTAAATTGCTAAATTGTTTAGAAAAAATCAATTTAAAAGCAAGATTAAATCGAGATAAAAATTATTATCGCATTAGATTTATTAGTTCATCGATTGATAGATTAAAAGAACTACTAAAAGAAAATTTAATTCCTTCAATGAATTATAAAATCGGGTTATAACCCTGTAGAGACTTGTCCCTCTTTTAACGGGACAGATAGAAGCTTAAGATGCTTCTATAACACGCCAGCCCCTTCGTTTAAGAAGGGTGAAGATATAGTCCGATCCTTCTGGCAACAGAAGAAAAATACCGACAAGCGATGTCGGCTTATCGCATCCTGGGGGTGAAGCAGCTCCCAAGGGTTTGGCTGTTCGCCAATTAAAGCGGTACGTGAGCTGGGTAAGTGAAATATGAGCCCAGTAAAAACTGGCTAATAACGGTGAAGCCCATTGCTTTTTATGATAAAATAGAGTAATGGGTAATACCGTGGGAAGTCTTCGTGACCCCGTAGAGACTGAGTCCGTAAGGACGAGGTAGTAGAATAAACTATTACAATACGCCAGTCCCGATAATGTTTCGGGAAAGATATAGTCCATACTTGTAGTAATACAAGGGTAATATGTCAGACCGTCGTGAGACAGGTTGGTCCCTATCTACCGCAGGCGGCGAGTCTTGAGGGGAGTTGGTCTTAGTACGAGAGGATTGGACTGAACTGACCTCTGGTGTACCAGTTGTTCCGCCAGGAGCATCGCTGGGTAGCTATGTCGGGAACTGATAAGCGCTGAAAGCATCTAAGCGCGAAGCAGGCCCCAAGATTAGGACTCTAGATTCCTCAGAGATTATGAGGTTGATAGGCTGTAGGTGTAAGTGTCGTAAGGCATTAAGCCGAGCAGTACTAATAAATCATACAGCAAGCTTTTGGCTGGCAATTAATGACCACGCATCCTTTTTTCTGAAAAGACCTTCTGGTGGCGGCTATGCTGGAGTTGTCCCACCTGTTCCCATACCGAACACAGAAGTGAAATACTCCAAGGCCGATGATATTGCCTTTCGGGGTGAGAAAGTAGGTAGCTGCCACCAGAGGGTCTTTTTCATCTACACCTAAAAAGGCAGGAAATAATAACCTGTCCTTTTATTTTGCCTAAAATCCGTCTATAATGGATTAATTAATATGAAATTTACTTGGCCAAAAAGAAAAATTTTAATTATAATTATTGGGCTTTTACTTATTTTTTCTTTAAACTTTTTCCAGAAAGAGGTAAAAGGTTTTTTTTATTTTATATCTTTACCCATTCAGAAAACTCTCTGGCGAGCAGGGGATAGGGTGTCTGATTTTTTTGAGACAATTTCCGAGATTAAAAATTTAAAAAGAGAAAATGAAGAATTAAAACTTGAAAATCAGGAGCTGATTTCTCAAATTGCTCAATTGATTGAATTAAAAAAAGAAAACGAAGTTTTAAAGGAAGCTCTGGTAATTGGTTTGGAAAAAGAGTTTAAATTGGCCCTGGCAGAAGTGGTTTCAAAAGATATATCTCAAGATTCGATTTTAATTAATAAAGGTTCTAAAGATGGCATTACGAATAACTTGCCAGTAATTACTCAGCAAAAAACTTTGATTGGGAAGATTGATGAAGTTTATGAGAATTTTTCACGAGTTATTTTAATTTTCAACAAAAAAAGCTCTTTTGACGCCAAAATCTCAGACCCAGAAAATGATATTTCCGGGGTAGTTAATGGAAAAGGAAATCTTCAGCTTTTTCTTGATTTCGTACCCCAGGGAAAAGAAATTAAAGAGGGAGATTTTATAGTTACTACCTCTTTGGGAGGAATTTACCCCAAAGGACTTTTAGTCGGACAAATCGGAAAAGTATTAAGAAGCGACATAGAACCATTTCAACAGGCAAAAATTAGACCGGCTTTCGATATTAGAGAATTAGAAACTGTATTTATTATTACCGATTTTTGAAATTCGGGTATTTGCAAGAGCTATGAAAAAAATTCTAATTTTAATTATATTTTTTTATATCTTAGCTCTCTTTCAAACCAGTTTTTTAATACATTTTAATTTCTTTAAAATAACTCCCAACCTCATTCTAATTACTGTTTTGCTTCTGAATTTTTTAGAAGAGCCCAGAAAAAATAATGGGATTTCCGGAGCGGTAATTTCAGGATTTTTTTGGGATATTTTTTCTGACAAACTCATTGGATTTCATATTTTAATTTTGGTAGGTTTGGCAATTCTCATAAAAGTAATTTTAAGAAATTATCTTCGACCACCCAAATGGCAATGAAGGCAAAGAGGGAAAAACCTCTTTTTTACCTCAGCTAAAGCTTCGGTGGGTGAAGAAGAGATTTATCTCTTCGACTGTTTATTCGATAGGTTTTAAAAATCCAGCGAATTTTTATGAAAAAGTATCTTAAGAATAAAAAAGTAAAAATGAGATTCAAAGAAGATATTGAACCACAGGAGGTGCTCTTAGACTCGTTTGCTCAAAAAAGGGAAGAAGAATTCGGCATCTCAGAAAAAAAAATTGAAGTTCCACTTTCAAAAAAAGTCCTCTCAACTTTTTATATTGTTTTTTTAATTTTAATTCTTATTCTTTTTGCCAAAACCTTTCAACTTCAAGTGTTAAATGGCGAAAAACTTTCAGCTTTAGCTGAAGAAAATAAATTTATTATTTATTCAATTCAGGCCACTCGGGGAGTAATTTATGATCAAGACGGAAATCAATTAGTTTTTAATAAACCCTCCTTTGATTTAGCTTGCATCAATGCTGAAAAATTAAGAACCTGCTTTCGTCAGGACCCCGATTCTTCGCTTTGCCCGGAATTAAAAACTTTAGAAGAAGTTTCTCTAATTATTAAAAGGGAGATTGGAGAGCTAAAAGAGGATATTGAGAAATCTGAGCTACCAACGGTCATATTTTCTAAAAATCTTGACCATCAGACATTGATTTTACTTGAGGCGAAAATTGCTTCTAATGAACTTCCTGGTTTTCAAATTGAAAGAAATTTTGTTAGAGATTATAAAGAAGGTTCGAGTTTCGCTCACCTAATTGGTTATACCGGAGAGATAAATGCCGAAGAATTAAAAGCTGACCCCGAAAATTATTCCATTTTTGATTATATTGGCAAGACTGGCCTTGAGAAATTTTATGAGGAAATCTTAAGAAAAAACTCTGGGAAACTTCGTTTAGAGAAAGATGCCTTGGGAAATATAATATCAAAAGAAACAATTCAGTTACCAGGGCCTGGGAAAAGTTTAGCTTTGTGGTTAGATTCAGATTTGCAGAAAAAAATTGAAGAGGAACTCGGGAAAGTTCTTAAAAATGTCGGAGCTCAAAAGGCAGCGGCTGTGGCCTTAGATCCAAAGACTGGAGGAGTCTTATCTCTGGTTAGTCTCCCAAGTTTTGATAATAATTTATTTCAAAAAGGCGCAGACCCCGAAGCCCTTCAGGATCTTTTAGAAGACCCTTTAGAATTAAAGCCCTTTTTTAATCGAGTAATTGCTGGTAAATATTTAACTGGTTCTACCATCAAACCATTAATTGCTTCAGCTGCTTTGGAGGAAAAAATAATTTCGCCTCAAAAAAAGATTAACTGCCAGGGGGAAATTATAATTCCCAATCCTTGGGATCCATCTTCCCCCACTATTAAAAAAGACTGGAGGACTCATGGTTGGACCGATATGAAAAAAGCCATTGCTGAATCCTGTAATGTTTATTTTTATACAATAGGGGGTGGATTCGAAAATCAGGAGGGTTTGGGGCCGACAAAAATTAAAGAATATCTTGAACTTTTTAACTGGGATGAAAAAACTGGCATTGATCTCTCCGGGGAAGTAAAAGGTTTTATTCCTGATAAAGAATGGAAGAAAAAAACCTGGGGTCAAGGTTGGTGGGACGGAGACACCTATAATCTTTCCATCGGTCAGGGTTATCTTTTAGTTACTCCCTTGGAAGTAGCTACTGGTTTTGCTTCAATAGCCAATGGGGGTAAACTATTTCAACCCCAAATTGTTCAAAAGATTGTTGACACTTCGGCAGGCTCAGTGCAAGTAGTGAAGGAGATTAAGCCCGAAATTATTCGGGAGAACTTTATTGACCCAGAAAATCTTCAGATTGTTCGAGAAGGAATGAGGGAAGCAGTTACCTATGGTTCTTCGGTTATTTTAAATTCTTTACCGGTTAAAGCTGCTTCAAAGACCGGAACCGCTGAATTGGGATGTGACAGCTACGGTAATTGCTACTATCACAATTGGGTAACTGTTTTCGCTCCCTATGACGATCCCCAGATTGTTTTGACCATTGTTATTGAAGATGTTGAAGGAATGCAAGCTGCCGCCTTGCCAGTAGCCAAAGAAGTTTTAGAGTGGTACTTCACGAGATAAGATGTAGTTATCCACGGGTTAGGGGGTTGACAGGAGCTTTTGATCCGCAGTAATATAAAATAATAATATCTGATAGCAAATATAATGTTCGGACAACTCAAAAATAAACAGAATCCGACCTTAAGAGAGAGAGAGAGAGAGAGAGAGAGAGAGAGAGAGAGAGAGTATATTTCTCTTAATGAGGCAGCAAAATTCTCTGGGTATTCCCAGGAGTATTTGAGTTTACGAGCAAGGCAAAGGAAATTGAAGGCAGTAAAGATTGCTCGAAACTGGTTGACAACGAAAGAATGGATTGATGAATATTTGGAGAGAGCGCGAAATTATAAGAACCTCGCCTTCGGCGAGAACCTTGTCCCGTCCCTTTTCAAGAGGCGGGATAAAAATCGGATAGGCGATAGAAAGTCTACAATCGTAAAAGCGCAGAAAACATCCATACTTGGTTTCCGACCAGTGTCGTCACACACTATCGCAATGATGGCGACACTGGTTTTTGTTTTACTAGCAGCCAGTTGTGTTTTTGGTAAAGAGAGTTTTAAAAATGTCTATGAAGATTTAGATTCTTATGTCAAAGAAATCAGCCAGGCCGGAAATAGAGTGGTTTTGGATTCAATGCAGAGTTTTAAAAATGTTTCAGAGATTAGCTCAGTCTTTGTTAGAGATTTCAATGAAGATTTTGACAGAGGAATAACTCAACAAATTAAAAATTGGAAATTGGCTGGCAGGGAAATTAGAAATTTAGCCCAGGTCGCTTCTCCAGATGTTTTAGAATCAACCCTTAATACTTTCAAAGAATTTGGCCAGTGGCTAACCCTCCAATCAAGAGCCGTCCTCGATGGGTTAAAAAGTTTTGCTCAAGGAATAAGAGAAATTCCTCAAGTTGTTACTAAGCCATTTAAAAAAGAAATTGCAATAGAAAAACCAGAAGAAGAGTTTGTAAAGAAAGGAGAAATAGAAAAGCTCCAGAAAGAACTTAAAGAACTAAAAGAAAAAGGTCTACCAGTTAAAGAGATAATAAAAGAGATTGAGGTAAGCAGAATTACCAAGATAGAGCCGATAAAGGAAATTACCAAAGAAATCAAGACCTTAGACGACGAATCTTTAAAAAGAATTCAAACTATTCTCAGCCAACAAGAAACTGATGTTGGAAAACTGAAATTAACTGCCAGCCGTGGCTATATTAATTTTCCGTCCACAGTTGGTCCTTCAGGAGCAGTTTCTCTTACTACCCTGGGGACAATTACCGAGGGCAGTTGGCAGGCAGGGTCGATTGAAGATAGCTATGTGGCTGATGATTTAACCATTGCCTCAACCAAAGCAGGTAGCTTTTCTTACTCTGGAGCTTCCCCTGCCTTAACTGTTACCCAATCAGGAGCAGGAGATATCCTTAATCTCTTTGATGGTTCAACAGAAGTCTTCACTGTTCTGGACGGCGGCAACGTCGGCATCGGGACAGCGAGTCCAAATCAGAAGTTATCTGTCGCCGGAACATTAGGTATTTTAGAAGGTGGTACAGGTCCAGATTATTATACTATTTTCCAAGGCGGCGACCAGACAGCCGATTTAACTTATACCTTACCCACAGCTTATCCAATTGCTTCTGGATATGCTTTAACAGGCACAACAGCTGGAGTTTTAAGCTGGGCCCAGGCTGGAGTAAATGACGCAACTTATTTAACTCTCAGCTATCATGACTCTCTAACTGCTGAAAGAGTTCTCACAGCGGGAACTAATATCTCTTTAACTGACACAGGAATCAATGGTACCTTAACCATCGCCACAGTAGCTAATCCAACCTTCTCCACCTCTGTCACCTCGCCAACTATCTATGGTTCTTCAGTTGCCTCGGGCAATCTAACTTTAAGAACAACCTCTGACGCCACCAAAGGTTCTTATATTCTATCCGAATTAACCTCTAATGGCCTTGTTAAGACATCAGGAGGAACAGGAACATTAAGCATCGACACAACTTCTTATCAGCCAGCCGGAACTTACGTCACTTCTGTAACAGGGACATCCCCTATAACCTCAAGCGGCGGGACTACTCCGGCCATCGGCCTTACCCAGACCTCTATCACCAATCTTAATTCTGCCTTAGCTACCGGACTCTTAAAAATTACTACCACAACTGGTTTGTTATCAACAGCCGTAGCTGGCACAGATTATCAAGCACCAGGTGCCTATATTACTGCTTTAACTGGCGAGGTTACAGCCACTGGCCCGGGAAGCGTAGCCGCAACAATAGCATCTCAAACCTCGGCAACTTGGCTGGGGAAGGTCTCAGATGCAACCGGGACTGGCCAGTGGGTCTTTGGAACAGCTCCAACTTTCACAACTTCAATAATATCGCCAATCGTTTATGGTTCATCTTCTGCAAATGGAATTTTAACATTGCAAGGAAATTCTGCTTCAACGGGGAATACATTAACTAATGCAAATTTATCTTTTAAGGTCGGAGATTCTGGGGCAACAACAGCATTAACGATTCTCAATAACGGCAACGTCGGCATCGGGACGGCGGGACCCGATGCAATATTAGATGTTTTGCACGCTTCCAGTCCCCAGTTAAGGTTAACCCAAAGCGATGGCACAGTTTATACTGAATTTCAGGTAGCAGTTACCACAGGCGATTTAACAGTGAGTTCAATTACAGGGGACGATGTTATTTTTTCTGATCACAATTTGTTTATCTGTGAAGCCCCCGGCTGTCCTAGTTCGAGCTTCTCTACCGATGGTAACTTAATTGTTGAAACCGATGTTTATGCCGCTGGCTACCGCCGAGTGAGTTGTCCCACTGGTATGATTGAAGTTCCGCCCAGTCCTCAAGATGGGATGGATGGGTTTTGTGTGGATAAGTATGAAGCAAAAAGTGTTGGCGGAATAGCCACTTCTCAGGCAGCCCTCACTCCTTGGGTATCTATTACTCAATACAATGCCCGGGCTGAATGTATTAGAGCCGGAAAACATTTAATCACCGAAAAAGAATGGCAGGCAATTGCCCATAATGTTGAGTTAGTCGGCTGGAACTGGAATGGTGGAGTTGCCGGAACTAATCAAATGTCTGATGGTCATTCTGATAATGTACCAGCAAATTCCTTGGCTGCTGATGTTACCGGCGATCCTGATGATGATCCTTGCGTTGGAACAGGACAAACCTGCGACACCAGCACTTGGAATACCCAAAGAAGAACCTATAAATTAAGCAATGGTCAATACATCTGGGATTTTGGCGGAGATGTTTGGGAATGGGTTGATCAGGTGAATGAGGATGAATATCCGGTCTACAATAGTCCGGCAGCTGGTTGGGTGGCTTGTAGTACAAGCGGTGATGGCATTTGCGGAA
>Ga0265594_1000814_pt1 | contig 25244 bp, 26 predicted proteins | sample saktaG_11_FD_190147 | JGI IMG/M metagenome (GOLD analysis project Ga0265594, IMG submission 190147) | Saline water microbial communities from Sakinaw Lake, British Columbia, Canada - sak_2011_5_24_80m | ecosystem: Environmental > Aquatic > Non-marine Saline and Alkaline > Saline ... | reverse complement strand
AGTTCCGTCAACAAGAAAGTTTCTCCCTGTGAAACTGATATATGCAGAAATATTCTTGAATAAGAAAGATGCATTCAATAGAGAGAAATTTTTAAAAACTGGATGGGGGAGAAATTATATAAAGAAGACTTTATATAATTTTCTTCAGTCCAAAAAGTTAGGGAGATGAAAGGATTTTTTTCAAAAGCAAAAGTGGGATTAATGTTTCTTGGAGACATAGCATTTTTATATCTTTCTTTGTGGCTAATGCTCAAGTTAAGATTCGGAGTTGATTCTTCTCTAATGTTACAAAGGCACTTAAGTGTCTTTGTTTTTATTTACCCTTTCTGGATTCTCTCCTTTTACATCTTCGGCCTTTATGATTTAAAACTAGCTAAGAATACATCTGATTTCTATTTGGCAATCCTAAAAGCAACTATACTGAATGGTCTTTTATCAACTACCATTCTTTATCTTTTTCCTAACTTCTTTCATTTAACTCCTAGGGTAAATCTTTTCTTAAACCTTTTGTTCTTTGGAATCTTGTTTATTCTGTGGCGACATCTCTATAACTTTATTGTCAAATCTCCAACTTTGACAAGAGAAGTAATAATCATTGGCAACAACCCTCGTACGTTAGAACTTAAAGAAAAGATAGACAGCAATCCCCAACTTGGGTACAAAATTGTTTCAATAATTGACCCTGAAAAAGGAGATTTGAACCTTGAAAAGAATCAAAATCTTTATACGGTAGTTACCGCTTTAAATCTCAATCATTATCCGGATCTTGCAAAAAAACTTTATAAATATCTGCCCTATTTTAATTTTGAGAGCTTTGCCGGTTTCTATGAAAAAATTACAGGAAAAGTTCCTTTGTCTCAAATTGACGAAGTTTGGTTCTTAGACAATTTAAAGGAAAAAGAAATGATCGTTTACGAAAAAGTTAAAAGACTATTTGATGTTTCGGCAGCATTGGTTTTAGGAATTGTGACAATATTAATATTTCCTTTAGTGGCTTTAGCAATAAAATTAGAAAGCCCCGGCTCCATTTTTTACAAACAAATAAGATTAGGTAAAAATGAAAAGAATTTTAAATTAATAAAGTTCCGCTCAATGAGAGAAGATGCTGAAAGGGACGGAGCTATTTGGGCCAAAAAAAATGATCCGAGAATAACAAATGTAGGAAGAATATTAAGGAAAAGCTTGATTGACGAGCTTCCTCAATTCGTTAATATCCTAAAGGGAGAAATAAGTTTAATCGGTCCAAGACCCGAAAGACCAGAATTTATAAAAGACTTAGAAAGAGAAATTCCGTTTTATCACATAAGACACTTGATAAAACCCGGATTGACTGGTTGGGCACAGATAAATTTTAAGTATGGAAATACAATAGGTGATGCTTTAGAAAAACTTCAATATGAACTCTATTACACAAAGAACAGATCTTTATTCTTGGATGTTAAAATTATTCTAAAAACAATAAATATAATTTTAAAAGGAGGAACTCAATAATATTAGAAATAAAGCAAACAAAAAATCCTCTTCCCGAGAATTTTTCTATATTTATATCTTTATTTTGGGAGGTTAATCCTCGACTCTTAGTTGAGGTTTAACCTCTCTCATCTCCTCTCTTTTTCTATTACCTTCTCCTTCTCTCTACTAAATACTAGATACCAAATACTATCTACTCTACACTCTATACTTCATACTCTCTCCTCTACTCTCTACTAAATACTATGTACCAAATACTAGACACTATCTTTGTTGCCTTCCCACCACTCCTTTCCAAATGCCACAAATACTCCAATAAATAATCCTAAAATTCCTGCAACGGCTATATTAAGCATCTTCCTCGGTTTTACAGGTTTCTCTGAAACAGTAGGAATTTTTACTACTCTTGTCTCTCTAATACCAGCCAAAGAAGCTTTTAAAGAATCTATGCTAGAATTATAATCATCTATTGTCCTTTGTAGAGAATTTACTTGAGAATTATAATCCTCTATTGTTCTCTGCAAGGAATTAATTCTTAAGTATAGGTTTTCTATATCGTCTTCTTTATTTGCTAATTTCTCTTTAGCGTCAAACAAGGCAAATTGAGTGCCCGGGGTTTGTTCGTATACAAGCTGTTGCTGCAAACTATTTACTTTTTCTTCAAGACTTTCTTTTTCTTTTTCAGCACTATCAATCTTATTATTTATTCTTTCAATATCATTTTCAAGCGGCTCAATCTTTTTCTTGACAATAAGAATATCTTCTTCTGTGCTTTCTATTTTATTTTCTGCAGTAATAATCTTTTTTTCAATTAAATCTTTTTCAATATTAACAATATCTTGATGCTCTTTTAAAATTAGGTTATTTACTTCTTTTAGAATGTTATCCGATATCTCTGTTTCTTTTGATTCTATTACTATTCTTATTAAATTTGTTTCTTTGGGATTTTCTGTTTTTCTCTTTGGCCATTCTGCTTCTGAAATATTTAAATCTTCCCTAACTCTTATCCCGTAAACATCTCCATCAATTTTCCCCACTAACTGGGTTGGTGATTCTATTGATTGTCCTTGCAATGCCCCAATTTCTAAAGCCGTATCAATTTTATATACTTCAGGCATAATAAAACTTATAATCCCAGCTATTATTGCTAATCCAAAAAACCAGAACAAAATAGTCTTTTTTCTTTTAAGAATTACCTTGACATAATCCATTAAATTTATTTCGTCTTCTTCCATAGCTTTTTTCTATTGTAGCAAAATAAAATCACTTATCAAGTCTAATTATCGAACTTTCTCCCAAGTGGGTTTTTGTTTTCCAAATATTCCTCCAGTCACTCCTATCAAACAAGCCAAATTTACCATACAGAAATAATAGACTAAATTGACCAATTTGTTTAATCTTCTTGCTTTTTTGTCCTGAAAATAACCAAAGATAGCTAAGGAATAAAAAACAATTTGTAAAATAAATAAAAGCAAATAAAGAAATTTATCTAATAAAAAAATATTACTAAGAAATATAAAAATTAAGAAAAATCCTATCAGCCATCTCAGAATCTTATGGGAAACTAACTGAAAAACTAAAAGATTTTGGAATCTCTTAAAACTATCCTTTAATAAAATTAAAGCACTCTTCCATGTCCAGGAAATAATCCTGATCTTTCTCTTAAACTCTTCTTTGCTAGTTGACGAAACTTCTTCTTGTGAGATTGCTTCCGGCTCCCAAATAATTCCGTATCCTTGTTGAGCTATTTTAATTGGCAAATCGAAATCACCTCCTCGATATTCTGACAAGGGACTATAAAGTTCTTTTCTCAAGGCAAAAATTGAACCATTTGTTCCTAATAATGATTGGATTTTACTTTCTTGTCTTTTTAGAAAATTTTCGTATTTCCAGTAAAGTCCCTCTGTTTCTCCGATGGATTTCTTTTGAGGATTGGTATACCTTAATTCTCCAGAAACACAACCAATTTTGGGATCATTAAAGTTTCTGACTAATTTTCTAATGGCGTCTTTTTTATACATTGCATTAGCATCGGAAAAAACAATAATTTCGCCGGAACATTTCGGAACAGTTCTGTAAACTGTATAATCTTTCCCTCCTCTGCCAAGATAAGCAAAAAGTTTTATCCCCTTATTTTGATATTCCTTGACTATCTCATTTGTTTTATCATCTGATTCCGAGGCAACCACTATTTCTAATTTATCTTTCGGATAATCTAAATTCAAACTATTTTCAAGCTTTTTTCTGATCAATTTTTCTTCATTATAGGCAGAAACAAACAGAGTTACCGGCGGAGTAATTTCCGCTTTCTTTATTTTTTTTACCCTAAAAAATCCTAAAATTATTAGAGCTAAAGGGTATCCAAAATAAGAATACAAAATCAAAAATATTAACAACCAAAAAATTATTTGCATTAAATTTTATACAAGTGAAGCTCCGCCAATTTTTTCTTTGATAACAAAAGTATTATCTCTGGAAGGACCTTAAACATTAAAGATAGAAATAACGAAATAATTAAAAATTGTCTAAATATCCCAAAAACTGGAGCAATGACGAAAAAAAGGAATTTTTCATCAGCATAGCTATATAATGAAGGTAAAAATCCTTTTTTTATAAATCTTTCTCCTAAATCTTTTTTAAAAATAAGCACCTCTCTATATCCAGGATACCCTTTATACGTATTTTTTATTAAAAGAATTCGATGAATAAGATGAAGTAAATAATGTATAGAAATTAAAATTAGGCCAAGTATTAATATTCGGGATCCTCCCAAAATATAAAATTGACTATAGCTTAACGCTAAAAAAACAATTAATTTATTAAAGTGATCACAAACAGCATCCAATTTCTTGCCAAATTCCGATTGAGTTCCTCTTAACCTAGCTAATTTACCATCTGTATAGTCTAAGAGATAGCCAACATAAAACAAAGCTCCTCCCATACACTTTTGATTAGACACGAAGAAAAAAGCTGCCAATAGCGAAAAAATAACTGTGCTAATAGAAACCTGATTAGGAGTAATTCTTGTCTTATGTAAAAGTTTAGTTAAGGGAATAGCCAGTGGGTCAATGAAAAATATCGCACTCCAAACATCAATCTTTTTAACAAATCTTTCTTCTCTAATTTTAAATATTTTAGAGATCATTTAGGTTTCTCTTTTATAATTCTACAAAATAGCCATTAAAATAGCAATTATTACTGCTCCAGACCACCAAAAACAAAAAGCATAATCCAGCCAAAGTTATCTAATAAAGATTCCGTTCCTGTTCTGGTCAAAGCTGCTACAATATACCCCGAAACTATTTATAAAATTCTAAAGGGTATCATGTGGCATTGAAATAATACCTACTGACTGTTTATAACAAGCATTTAGACTATCATTGATTAGATGCTTTAAAGGATTAGATAGCAACCACCTAAGTCAGTAACTATAACTATCACTTTTATTTTTATTTTTCTCTATTTCTTGCACAAAACCATAAAGGTATCAATGACTTCTTGAGCAGTCTTCTGCCAACTAAATCTTTTTGCTTGCAAAATTCCTTTTTCTCTCATCTCTTGATAAAAATTATCATCTCCCAACAACTTTATTATATCTTCGGCAAATCCCCCATAATTTTTTGGGTCATGCATTATTCCTCCCTTCCCCACTACTTCTGGTAGTGATGAAGAATTGGAAGTTAAAACGGGAGTGCCAGATTGCATTGCCTCTAGGGGAGGAAGTCCGAATCCTTCGTAAAAAGACGGAAAGAGGAAAATTGTCGCTAAATTATAAATATAAGGTAAGTCACTGTCCTCAATAAATCCCTTATATTGAATGTTTTTTCTTTTTCGAATTTCTTTTAAATAAGTCTTCCCTTGATGCCCTACTCTTCCAAAAAGCAAAATTGGTATATTTGTCTCACTTTCTATTAAATCAGCAATTTCTATTACACCTCTGATGTTTTTTCTAAACTCTATAACCCCGACATAAAGAATGAATTTTGAAGGAAGGTTGTACCTATTCCTTAGATAATCCTTTTGATCAACTCTTAATTCTCGCGGACAAAATCTCTTTTCGGCGGCCAGATACACCACTTTTATCTTCTGTTTTGGAATTTTATAGAATTTCATTATGTCCTTTTTTGAATTTTGAGAAATCGTAATAATAACCGCACTTTTTCTGATAGCCTTATGTTTCATCATATTTACATACCACCTAAAAATAAAGGAGAAATAATTCCTGTCTATTTTAGTTAACACATCAGCAACAACCAAAATCTTTTTACATTTCGTCCATATATTAGGAACCAGCACAGGTGAAAAAAACAAGTCTATTTTATATTTTCTAAGATAATTCGGCAAAACAAAATTTAGCCAAATTGGAGAAAATAATTTTTGGGGAAGAATTCTTCGCTTTGCAGTGGGCACACTAAGAATATTAGCTTTTTCAAAATCTTTCAATTTTTTAAATGAAAACAAAAAATATTTATTTCTACTATCGTATTCGGAAATAAATTTCACTATACTAGAAAGATATCGACCCATACCGGTCATTTTTCTCTCTAATAATCTAGCATCGATTCCTATGTGCATAGTTTTAAGAACATTAATATTAGAATTTTGTTATTTCAACTCCCCTCTCCAGTAGTCTAAAGTGTCTTTTAAGGTTTTTTGAAAATCTATTTTTGGTTTCCATCCAGTAATTTTCCTAAACTTAGTTGAATCACATTGAAGGACGGGAAGATCACTAGGACGCATTAAATCTTGATTTTTCTCTACCTGAATCTTTGCCTTGGAAAGTGAAAGTAAACTATTTAATACTTCTTTAATTTGATGAGTTTTTCCACTTCCAATGTTATAGGGCTCACCAAATTTGCATTTTTCCGTAGCCAACCAAAGTGCCCTTACGATATCTCTGACATCGGTAAAATCCCGATATGCATCTAGATTCCCTACTCGAATTTTTGGTTTCTGCAAACCTCTTTCTATAGACGCAATTTGGTGAGAAAAAGATGAAATGACAAACTGTTTTCCTCTCCTGGGACCCTCTGTGTTGAAACAGCGTGTTATAACAGTCCTTAATCCATAACTACGGTAATATTGAGCAGCTAACATATCTTGAGCTATTTTTGAAACTGCATAAGGAGAAAGAGGCCTTAATGAATTAGTTTCTTTTATAGGCAACTCGTTCTTATCGACAAAACCGTATTCTTCAGAACTTCCAGCAATTTGAATAACAGGATTTAGTTTCATTTCTCTTAAAACTTCAAAAATATTTAATTCCGCCATGATATTATTAAATAAAGTATGCTCTGGCGATTTCCAAGATATGGGCACAAAACTTTGGGCAGCCAAATGAAAGATTTTATCTGGCCTTACTTTTTCTAAAACTCTTGTCACGGTAGCCCTATTAGTAAGATCGCCTTCTAAAAGTTCGATTTTATCTCTGATATGCTCAATTCTTTTTAATTCATCACCAAGATGGTGAGAAAGTATTGTACCATAGACTTTTATCTTGGGTCGAGCTAAACAAAACTCGGCCAAGTGAGAACCCATAAAACCGGTGATACCAGTAATTAACACTCTTATATTTTTCATGTTTTTATAATAGCCAAAGCATATTAGTTAGGGTAAAACCCTAAAAAGACATGTCTTAACTATGATTAAACTTAACATTACTTTCCTCAAGTATCAATTTTCGATAAGCATATATAATACCAATCAAAAGAGAGAAAATCATATTGGCCCAAATATAATTTGCCCCTAAAGAAATAAACAAGAAAACTAAAATTAATATTACGCTTAATTTATTTATGTCAATATCAACAATTTCACTTTTTGATTTCTTATTTTTCCAAGCAATAAAAAGGGTATAAATAATAAACCAGAGAAAAAGAATTAATCCTATGATGCCTTGATAAAACAATATATCGGCATAAGTTACATGAATATGATGAACGCTTGCGGTGGGTTTATACTCTCTTCTTGGACTCTCATAAATTGATCCAAATCCTGCTCCTACTAATTTATTTAATATAGGGAAATCCTTATATTCTGAAACTATTTCCTTCGCTTCCATAATCCTTCCTTTAAAGCTCCCGCCCGTTATAAATTTCTCTGCTCTTAGCGAATCAATTCTATGAGTAATAACATATGTTGGATCAAATTCAGTATTAGCTAAACGAGTTTTCGGAATAATAAAAGAATATCCTGCCAAAAGTAACACTGTTAAGACAAAGATGCCTATTATTTTTGGTTTCAATAATTTCCTAAGATTATTAGACAATATAATGATCAATATTCCAAATATTGCACCCAACCAATAAGTTCTAGTCTGTGTAAGTATTAAATGAATTAAAGAAACCAACAAAAAGATTCCACAAACTCGCCCATTTCTTCTCTTACTGTAAATAAGCAAATAAAAACAAATTATAGCTAAAATCATTGAGGAAAGAGAATATGTCCGGAAATACCCACTAATTCCTATTCTTACAAAATAAACAATTATATCTAAAGAACAAAAAAGTATTACAAATTTGAATAATCTTTCAATATCCTTTTTGTCTTTTGTTAATTCTATAACAAAAAATAGTATTAATAGGATAAAAACAACCTGCCAAAGGTCTCCTATCAAATAAGTGTGATTATTTTTATTTAGGAAACCAATAATGGCGGGGATTGGTAAGAATATTAAATAAAGATAGGCGGGATTTAAGAATTTATATAATTTGAACCCGGATAATAATTTCTTAAAGAACAATATTAAGGCAAGAATTAATAAAGGGATTCCAAGTAGTAAAGCATTTTGGATTAAAGTTAACTGCAAAAAAAGAGAGGTTGATAAATAAACCATTAATATTAAGATAAAAACTTTTCTGGAAGTAGATTGAATTGATAGATTACTAATCATAATAAGTAAATTTTATATTCTTTTTCAGTTATTATCTACTCTGTATCGCTCTTAATTAAAGATTTCCTAACACATCTAATATAATATAGGTAGGTTTTTTATTCCTTTAGAAATAGCAAAAAGAAATTAAAGAAAATATATTTATCAGAAGTCATGAGTCACAAGTCTATGGTCTTAGTATTTTTACATCTTTTTTTATATTAAATAAATATATTTATCAGCTAAACTTTCATGAATAAAGACATGGTTTATTGTAAATTCCTGAACCCTTTGAATTAATACTAATTTACCAAAAGAATAAATAAATGCTTTGTATCCAAGACTTTCTAGAAAACTGAAAATCTTTTCGGGCTTATATTTATATCGTTTAGTATGCCTTTCCTCAATTTCACACAAGATGACTGGATGATATTTAGATAAAAAGGTCTTTCCTCCCCTAAAAACCATTAACTCTGCACCTTCTACATCACATTTAATAAATGTAACTCTATTTAGAATAGGTAATCTTAATCTTAATTCATCAAGAGTGGTAATTTTAGCTTTTTCTTTTATTCCTTTTACCCCCTCTCCTTGACTATAAATATGAGATTCTGCAGTACCTTTTATACCAGAGGCACTGATTGGAGTAATAAACCTTACTTCACCAATAATATCACCAAGAGCAATATTTCGTACTTCTACATTACTTAGTTTTAATTTTCTAATAATATTTTTAAGAATCTCGAAGGTACACCTTACTGGTTCAAAGCTAAATACTTTTCCAGACGATCCGACTAATTTTGATAAGGGATAAGTGTACTGTCCAAAATTTGCACCAATATCAATACATACACTTCCAAGATGAACAAAATGTGGCAGAAGATCGATTTCGTTTTCGTAAAACCCACCTCTCTTCAACTTTCCTACCCAGTATATGACTCGGAATTTAGCAAATATTGCTTCACCAAATAATTTTAGAATTAATGATTTAATCTTATTATTCATCTTTATTAATAAATTTAACTCGGTTTTTATCTAGTTTTCCCACTCTTTCTTTTGGTTCCATTTATAAATACCAAGTAACTAACCCTTATTAAGCTCCGCTCACCTTCTAAAAACAATTCTAATTCAAAATTATTATTGAAATTCCAAAATGGTTATCTTCTTTCATTTAATTCCTGTTTTCCCCATTTCCTTAATAGAAAATCTTTAATAGCCTTTAAGCGAATGGGTACTGTCCCTTTAACTCCCTGAGTCTTTTTGTCACTAACTACATTTTGTAAAAGAAAACGAAAAGCGGAGTTCAAAATATAGAATGGATAAAAAATCAATTTATGATAAAGTTTAGCATTTTTTTCCTCCAACAAAAATCTATTTCTCGCAGAATAGTAAATACTAAATTTAGATTGCCTATTTCCTCCGGTAGTGACTGAGCCTCTATGCCAAATTTTTACGCTTGGATTATAGATTATTTTATATCCTCTATTTTTAATTCTTAAACAAAAATCTACATCATCATAGTAGACAAAAAAATCTTCATCTAAAAAGTAAGAATTGATAACTTCTTTTTGAATAAGAAAATAGCATCCCGAAACATAGTCACAAGAAGTACTCTTATTGTTAGCATAACATTTCGCTCGACCTCTAAAAAGATCATAGAAACATGCACAGTGAGAAATAGCTGGTACATCTAACTTATCATGATAAAAAACCTTTCCGCCGATTACACCAATTTCTCTATCTCCTTCCATTTCTGACACACTTTTAATTAAGCTGTCAGAGGCAAAGGTTACATCATTATCTAATTTCAAAACATATTTGCTATTTTTATCTACATACTGATAACATTGGTTTAGACAAGTTACTGGACCTGGATCTATTTCATTTTCTAATAATCTTGCTCTATAGAAGCCCTCTTTACGCATCTTTTCGAGCCTAATTTTCACTAAACCTAAAGTACCGTCAGTAGTTGCTCCGTCACTTATAATAACTTCTATCTTATCTTTTGGATAATTTAGTCTTTCTATCGAACCCAGACACTCTACCGTAATGTTATTATTATTATGAATGGGCATTATAATAGACACCAAGCATGCTTGTTTTTTTAAATTAACTTCTTTCATGTTCCAATTTCTTTTTTCTATAATAAATTAAATAAAAAGATTAATTATTTTTAAATTTATCACTATCTAATATTACTTGGTCATATCTTCCCCAAGTTCCGCAATCTTCCCATTCTCTCTCAAGCTCGTAGGATAAAATTACCCCTTTCCTCATGCTAAAATTCCTGCTTTTATGTTTATATAATCTATCTGTGATTTATGAAAATTCTTTTCCATCATCTCGCTCGTCCCATCTTTACTATCATTATCAACTACAAAAATTTTATCTAATGATATTGTTTGAGTTAAAAGACTTTCTAAACAGCCTTCAAGCAAGACACGCCTATTATATGTAACTACAATCGCATATATTTTTTCTTTTCTGTCCTCCATTTTTTATTTCTTGGATAATAAATCCATAATAACTTGCTTTATGCAGTGAGTTGCAATCATATGAATGTCTTCTGAAATTTCCATATCGTTAATATTTGCACAAACAGCTAAGTCAGATATCTCTTTTATTTTTCCTCCATCAAAACCACAGAGAGCAACTGTTTTAGCATTTATTTTTTTTGCATATTCAATCGCCTTAATTATATTCACGGAATTACCGCTTCCAGATACTCCTATTACTAAATCTCCTTCTTTCACAAAATTTTTAAGCTGTTCAATGAAAATATCATCATAAGAAATGTCATTGGCTATAGCAGCAAGGCCAGGTATGTTATCATTTAGGCAAATTACCTTAAATCTTTTATCCAAACCGAATGACACACCTTTAATAAAATCACCCGCAAAATGAGATGCTGTGGCACCGCTTCCGCCGTTACCAAAAATAAAAATAGTACCATTCCTATTATATGTTTCTAAAACGACATCAATAAATTTAGAAATACTTTCTCTGTCAAGATGATTAATTGCATCTATAACACGATTAAGATATTGACTTATTTCAAATTTTTTATTTTTCATATTCATTGTCTATATAAATTAATTTACTTCCTTCGTTCTCAAAACAAAATTTTAACTCTTTTAAGGGAAACATCGAATTTCTAAGCTTTTTTAAATTCTTTTTCTCACAATAGAGAAGTAAAAAACCACCTCCTCCTGCTCCCAATATTTTTCCACCAATAGCTCCATTTTTTAGTGCTTTGTCATATAGATTATTTATGAAATTATTCCCTATCGTGGGAACCAACTGTTGTTTAAGAAGCCAATTTTGATGAAGAAGTTCTCCAAATCTACGTAACTCCCCTTGATATAAAACATCACGCATTTTCGGAACCAAATCCACCATTTCTTTAAGGGTTTCTACCTTCTTGCTATCAGATTCTAAATTACTTTTTTGTTTTTTTAAAATAGAAGAAGCGTCTCTCTTTTTCCCCGTATAAAATATTACCAGATTCTCTTCTAATTTTTTATAAATGGATTCTTTTAAATGAATCGGTGCTACATTTACATCACCATTAGAGTTAAATCTAATAATATTTAAACCTCCAAAAGCAGCTGCATATTGATCTTGTTTGCCAATCGGACTCCCCACTTTATTAATTTCAATATCGCAGGCCTCTTCAGCAAGACTATCTTTTGTAACTAATTGCCCGCTTAAAGCATAAAGATTATGGAGAACTCCAACAGTAAAAGACGATGATGACCCTAATCCAGTTCCCGCAGGGACATCACCGTGCGAGGTAAGCTCTAGAGCTCCTTTAATGTTGAATTTCTTAAAAATTTCTTTAACAATTGGATGTTTTATATTATTAACATTGCCCACTGTTTCTGTTTTTGAATACTTAATTCTTAATTTATCCTCATCAAAAAAACGATGAGAAGTAATATACATATACTTATTTATGGTAGTACTTAAAACAGCTCCGGGATAATGATTATAAAAACTAGATATATCAGACCCCCCTCCAACAAAACTTATTCTAAATGGTGTTTTTGTTATTATCATCTTTTTTCATTATTAAACTTACTGCTTTGTATAAATTGTCAACTAAATAATCCGGTTTTACATTAGAGTCCCTACACCCCTTACCTGTCCTTACCCCAACGGTAACTAATCCTGCACTTTTCCCACAAAGAATATCTCTGGATGAATCACCTATAAAATAGGAATGCTTAAGGTCAATATTAAAATCTTTTTCAGCTTTTTTTACTAATCCTATTTTGGGCTTACGACAATTACAACTGATTTTATATTCTGAATTTTCTTCGGGGAAACCTTTATCCGGATGGTGAGGACAATAATAAATTGCATCCAATTTAGCTCTTTTTTGCCCTAAAAGTGTTTCCATTTTCTTGTGAATTTTTTCTAACTCTTTAATTGAACATAAATTTCTAGCAACAACTGGCTGATTAGTAATAACAATAGATAAAAATTCTGATTGGTTAATTCTTTTAATTGCTTTGTCAATATTGGAAAGAAATTTAAAATCCTTAATCTTATGAAGTAAATCTATCTCTCTGTTAATGACTCCGTCTCTGTCTAAAAATATTGCTTTTCTCTTTCTTTCTCTATTAAATCTAGCAACTTTACCGCTTTTATAATCCCTCCTCACCTCTTTAAGCCTCTCCAACGTTCCCATATCTTTTAGATATTCGGCTGTATTATATCCATATAAAGCTTCGCTTTTAATAATTTTTGGAAAAACATTTTTCCCAAAATCAGCTTTCACTCCCTTTTTTATACATTTCAATATTTTAGGAGAAAAAATATAAACGCACGCATTAACAAGATTTCTGAAATATCTATTTTTATTATGAGGCTTTCTGTAAAAAGAAATTACTTTTTGATCCTCATTGATATCTAACAAATCACTATCGTAAGGATGGTCGTTAGGATGAATAACTAATGTTCCTGTTCCTTTTTTCTTTTTATGAAAATTTATTAATCTATCAATGTCCATATTAATCATCACATCTCCGTACATCACAATAAAATCTTCTTTTAATTGTCTTTCTATTTCTTTTAATCCTCCCGTGGTTCCCAAGAACTTACCTTCTTTGAAATAACTAATATTTACCCCAAATTCATTGCCATTCTTAAAATAGTTCTCAATAACTTCTGACAAATAACCGGTTATTATGGTGATATCTTTAATGTTATATTTTTTAAGCAACTCTATTTGATGCTCTATAAGCGGTTTCCCTCCTATTCTAATCATAGACTTAGGAATTTCTCTTGATAAGTTACCCATTCTTGTCCCTTTTCCACCTGCGATTATTACTGCTTTCATGTCAAATTATAAAATTTAATTGTTTCTTTTAACCCTTCTTCTATGGAATATTTTGGTTTCCATCCTAGCAGTTTTCTAATTTTCTCAGATGAGCCATATTCTACACTCATCTCATTCTTCCTAATCTTACTTTTATTAATTTTTATTTTTATTTTTCTCCCAATAATTTCAGCTATTTTAGAAACAATTTCCTCAGCGCTCGTCTCCTTATTGCTAGAAAGATTAAAAATAGAAAAATTAGAATCAGCCTCTCTCTCTAGTGATAGGACAAAAGCATTAATCACGTCATTAATGTAAATGTAATCTCTTTTAGCTTTAATGTCGCCTAAAATAATACTATTTGACTCTTGTATTTGTTTTAAAATTGTAGGTATTAAAAAACTTGTTTTTTGTCCAGGTCCAAAAACATTGAAAATTCTAAAAATTATAAATGACTTTCCTCTAGATTCTGCCGCATAAAAATCAATTAATCTTTCAGTAATCAACTTTGATCTACCTAATGCGTTAAGAGGCAAACAACTATATTCTTCGGTAATCGGCAAAGAAGTAATTGTCCCATAAACTTTTCCGCTAGAGGGATATAAGAATTTTTTAGCCGTTTTTGAATTTAGAAAAGAATCTAAAACATTTTTTGTCCCTAAAAAATTAATTTCCAATGTCTCAAACTTTCTATCTACTATCTCTTCGTGAGCAGTTAATGCAGCTAGATGGATTACCACATCGCTATTCTTAACCGCTTTTTCAACAATTTTCTTATTAAGGACACTCCCATAAAAATAATCCTTGACCCCTTTTACAAAACACTTTTTTTTATTATCCAAACCAGCGACAGAATAATTTCTTTCAATCAAAAAATTAGCAAGATGTTTTCCTATAAAACCATTTATACCCGTTATTAATACACGCATATTTTTCTAAACTAAATATTATATTCTTTATCTATAACCCCTCGCCAATAATCTAAAATATCTTTAAAAGTTTTTTCTATAGGTATTTTCGGTTCCCAGTGAGTTATCCTTTTGAACTTATCAAACTTACCAATTAATATTCTTAATTCGGTCGGTCTTACTTTCTTAGAATCTATTTTGTACTTTATCTTCTCTTTCATAGAAGATAAAGTAATCAGCATTTCAAGACATTCTTTTATTGTATAAATTTGTGTAGACCCAATAAGGTACAATTCACCATAGACACCTTTCTCCATGGCTAAATAATAAGCCTTCACCATATCCCTAACATCAGTAAAATTTCTTCTCGCCTCAATATTTCCTACTTTTATTATTGGCTCCTGCAATCCTTTTTCTATTTTCGCAATTTGATAGGCAAAAGAAGCAAGAGCACCTTGGATATCTCGACGAGGACCTATGTGATTAAAGGCTCTTGTTCTAATTATCTTCATCCTATAAGAACTAAAGTAAACCTGACAAACAACATCTTGGGCAACCTTGCTGGCAGCATAAGGGTTAACTGGAGCGATTCTAGTTTCTTCGGTAATTGGAATAAGTTCTTTCGGAACGTCCCCATACTCCTCAGGCGTACAAGAAGTAAGAATCCTGGCGTTACAACCTGTTACCCTCATTGCTTCCAATAAATTTATAGTTCCAATGGCGTTGGTTTGCATATAAGCAGCAGGCATACTCCAGCTTGGAGTGACCCAACTTAATGCAGCAAAATGATAAATCTGATCTGGTTTGGATATTTCCAAAAGGTTAACAAGACTGGTTTCATCAACAAGATCTCCATCTATTAGAGTAATTTTATCAAGAATATGACTAATGTTTTGAAGTCGAGCATTTGGTCTCTTAAGACCAAACACTTGATTATTTTTATCTTTCAATAAATAGTCAGCCATATGGCTTCCGACAAAACCAGCTATTCCAGTTATTAAAATTCTTTTTTTGTTTTTTTTCATATTTTTATTTTTTATTTAACTTTTTTGCTAATTTTCGACTATGTTCTATGACTCTATCCATGTTTAAATATTCAAATTCCGCAAATCTGCCACAGCATAAAATTTCCATTCTGGACAGATATTTTAATATTAAATCTACGTTTCTTCTATGATCCAAATCATAAATCACATAGGCATATTTAAAACTCTTACAGTTGATATTAGTAACGTCTTTTTTATTTATAATTTTTAGTCTATCTAAATCTCTTAGAATTTTTCGTTTAATTTTATCTTTACTTAAGGTACTCAAAAAACTTTTTGGCCTATAAGTAACTTCTACTAATAAAACTGTATTTTTATCTTTTGGAGAATAATTTGGTCCTAAAAAATTAAGCTTTGAGACTCTGTGAAAAATAACATCTGGGTCTGCAAAATATAAAGAGAAATTATTCCCAATATTATCTTTTTTTACACTAATAGTAGTAATGTATATTGAGTTATATTTTAAATTACTAAGAGCTGTTAATATATTTTTCGGGGCTTTAATGTATCTGAAAAGTTCATGCAGAGGTATACAATTAATAAGCGTTTCTGATTTAAAATTGCCCTTGTTGGTTTCAATGTTCCAAAATCTTTTTTTTCTATAAATCCTTTTGATTCTTATTGAATTAATAATTTTGGACTTTTCAGCAACTTTTTTCGTTAGATTATTAATAATTTCTTGAATCCCTCCTTTTTTCGGATAGTTAAAATACAATTGATGGATATAACCTTCTGTTTCAATACCTTTCGCAGATTTTATAACATCTTCTTTAGGAGGTTTTGGAATTCTTTCTACCATTTGAGTATCCATGAAAGAAGGGTCAAATTTCCATATTTTCTCGTTATAGGGTTGTAAATATAATTTCGTAATCCCTTCCCCATATATTTTAAGAAAAAACTGAAGCATGTTATGAAAATTATAACTCCTGTAGGAATTCTTCAAAAATTCTTTGAGACAATAATCTCTATCTTCCTTACTCAAACTTGCTAAATCATTTTCAAAAGGATATTTAATCAACCTCCCTTTATGAAATATTTTATTCGATCTTCTAATTTTAGAAGCATCTGCTAAGGAATTAACAAAGCTTAGTACTCTCTTATTTTTTGAAAATAAAATATGAGGACCAATATCATGAAAAATTCCATTAAATTCGAAGCTTCTGCATAAACCACCAATCTGTTTTTCCTTTTCAAGAATAATTGACTTCTCTTTTAAAAAATATGATAGAGAAAGACCTGCAAGCCCACTCCCTAATATTATTTTTGAATTCATTATTTATTATTTAGTTAACTATTATACTTTGAAAAAATTATTAAATACTTTAATTCCCTTTCTATTTAGATAAAAAAGCAAAGATAAAGTGACAAATATTTCTGTTATCAAGCACGATATTGAGATTCCTATATGTTTATAAAAAGGAGTCAATGACAAAGAGAGAATTATATTTAATATTCCCGCCGATATAAGTATTCTCGAAAGATCTTTTTTAAGATTGAAGTTAATCATTGTTTGAGTTCCAAAAACATTACTTAAAGTGATTATGAATGGAAGAAATGCTAGAATCTTTAATACAATCACAGATTGTTGATATTGCTCTCCTAAGATTATATTAACAATAGGTGAGGCAAATATAAAAATAAAAAACGAAACGATAAAACTTCCAATTCCTACAATCTTTGTTAGTTTTCTTATAAAACCTAAGGCCCTTTCTTTTGATTCACTAGCTAACTTGCTTATATAAGGATAAACTGTTTGCGATATCGGAACTAATAGTTTCTGGGCAGCTTTAACAATCTTTTCTCCTGCTGAATAATATCCTACTATAGTATTATTGGTAAATATTCCTAATATAAATGTATTGCTTGTAGTGTATAAAGTTACTGCTGCTGTAGAAATAAATATATGCCAACCTTCTTTTAGTTGATATTTGATTGTTTTAATTGTCGGTAAAATAAATTTTAATTTAAAATTCTTGAAAACAATTATTAAACTTACTCCTCCAGCAACTAAATATCCTAAAGAATTTATCAAAGGAACATAAAGATAGTCATTCATTTCTTTAATAAATATAAAAATACAAATTGTAAAAAAAGTTTTTGCAACAATGTTTACAATTGTAATATACTTCATCTTTTCCATTCCCTGAAAAAACCAAACTGGGAATAGTATATTTCCTAAAATTATTCCGAAAGAAAATATATAAATGAGCCAATTACTCCCAAATTTAGGAATAAAAAACAACATTAAGATCAGAATTACAAAGCTCAAAACTCCAAACAAAAACTTTATTATCATTACCGAAGAAAATATTTCAGAAACCTTCTCTTCTTTTTCTCGATTTATAGAAATCTCCCTTGTCGCCGATAAATTAAATCCATAATTAGTAAGAACTAAAAAATATACAATTAACGATTGAGCAAAGGCAATTAAACCAAATTTTTCGGGACCCAAAATTCTCACTAGATAAGGAAGAGTTATTAAAGGTAAAAAATAATCTAATACTTGTAAGATTGACAGAGAACAAAAATTTTCTATTAATCTTTTTTTTGTTGGTGAATTTAAAAGATTTTTAATCATTCCTGGATCGAATAAAATCTGCATAATAATTTTTTCTAAAATTTCGCAATCGCATTTTAAATCAGAGGCGATAGTCAAACCAGTCAACCTGCCCCCGAGAATTTAAATCTTCATATAGAAATATCTTACTGCTCTTGTTTTTTAACCTCTTCCATTGCTTTTTTAGCATCCCCTATGAACTGAGCTACTGTTTCTTTTGTCCTTGCTCCAAGTAAAGACTTAGCTATAACTTGGGGAGGAATAGTCAAAATATGAGCACCTGTTCTTGACCAATATTCAACATTTTCAGGAGTTCTTACCGACCCAACAATAATTTCAATTCCTTTGTACTGATGAAAATCGAGCCAATCCCGGAGTTCTTTCAAAACTTGGAAAGTTCGTTCTACTCCCTGTTCTTCAGAAATTCTTCCCCCAAAAACACTGATGAAATGAGGAGTTTTTGCCTTTTCAGGACTTGCTTCCATCCCAGCTCGAATCGCTTTAGCAGCAAAAACCGCCTGATTAAAAGTAGTCATTGCCGTAACATTAACTCTAATCCCCTCGCTTACTAACTGACGAATAACTGATAGAAAGCTGTTTCCCTCGCTATCGGTAATAGTAACTTTGACTGCAATATTTTCTGCCAATTTAGCATAATCTCTTGCCTGCTCAAGAATTTCTTCGGGGTCCTCGCTTGTTACTTCAACACTAAGTATTCTGGGAGCAATCAATTTTGCAATCTCTAAAGAGCGTTTTTTTATGCCCTCCATGCCACCAGTAACTCCACATTTTAAACAGATAGTTGGGTTAGTGGTAACACCATCACAAAGACCTGCAGACAGATATTTTTTAACTTCTTCTGTGTTAGCAGAATCAATAAATATTTTCATATTTTTATTTTTTATTTAACTTTTTTATGATTTCGACTGTTTTTTTAAGATTACTTACTTCAAAATCGTAATCTTTTTGGAAACCCTTGTTGTATTCTCTTCTGAGCAAAAAAGTTTTACAGCCAACCGCCTTGCCAGCTCCAATATCTTTCCATGTATCCCCAATTACATATGATTCTCTCAAATCAATGGACCATTTTTGAACTGCTTCAAGTATAAGTCCCGGTTTTGGCTTTCGACAACTACAATTATCCTTATCATCATGAGGGCAAAATCTAATTTCATCCACCAGTAATGTCTTGTCTATAATTTCATGCATTTTTTCTAAATCCTCTATTTGCAAAAAACCTCGACTTATATCTGGCTGACTGGTAAAGATTATGTTCAGAAACCCCATTTTCTTGAATGCTACCAAACATTCTTTAACATCAGGCAGAATTTCAAATTCTTTCAATTTCCACGGCGAAGAAGGTTTGCCGTTCCGCATAATAACTTTGTTTATTACTCCATCTCGATCTAGGAAAATAGCTTTATTTTTCATCTTGATTTTCTAATTCAGCCAAAAGATTTGATAGAAGATGGTCCATGATCATCTGGAAATCTTCTGTGTGAGCCGTCCTCCTTGATTCCTCAAGACAAGGGACGATCATGCAAGCATCAGCTTTTTGAGCAGTAGCTCCAGTATCTTTTCCTACCACACCAATAATCCCAGCCCCAATTCCTTTAGCATAATCAATAGCTACAACTAAATTCTTAGAACTTGTTTCTGTGCCACCCCCAACTGAGTAAACAAAAAGGCAATCTTTAGAGGTTAATTCATTCATCTCTAACTGTCTCTTAAAGATTGATTCCCAACCTTCATCATTAACTAAAGCGGTTAAAAGAGAAGAATTATCTGAAAGGCAAATACTTTGGATGCCAGCAATTTTATTGAAATCATTGGCAGAGTGAGAACCAGTTCCCGCTCCTCCACCTACTCCTAAGAAAAAAATCCTTCCCCTTTGTGATTTTACCTCTAATAAAACATTTAGAGCTTTTTCAATCGCTTCCCTGTCTATGTTTTTTGCAATTTCCGCTGTCTCGGAAAGATAATTTTGAATATATTCAGATGTTTTCATTTTTTTAAATTTATATGAAATTTGCAACGACCTTTACGCCATCAAAATCAAAGCGAAATGGCTTTTCTATAAGACCTTGAGAAGCCATCGCTTTTCTTAATTTTTCTTTTTCATTTTCACAATAAAATAGGAAAAATCCTCCTCCTCCAGCTCCCATTAATTTTCCTCCAATTGCTCCTGCTTTTCTGGCTATTTTGTACCATTCATTAATTCTGGGGTCAGAAGTCCCCTTTCTTTTTACTTTTTCCTGCCAATGGATATCTAATAATTCTCCAAATCTGGTTAAATTGCCCCCCTCTAATGCCTCTTTAATCTCCTTTCCGATTTCCTTAACCCGGTGAAGATTTTCAATCATTTCTTCTTCTCCTTGTTTAGTTGCATTATCTTGGTTTTTTAAAACTTGACCGGAACTCCTTCTGATACCGGTATAAAACATCAAAAGATTATGCTCTAATTCACTCATAATCTCGGGAGAAATCTTATTTACATGGAGAGGTTCAATTTTTACTTTTCCCTCGGAGGAAACTGAAAACGAAGTTAACCCGCCATGAGCAGCAATATATTCATCTTGTTTACCGGAAGGTTCTTTTAATAAATCTGTAGCAATATGAAAAGCTTCTTCAGCAATTTCTGTCTTAGTAGGAAAGTCTTTGTTTTTGATATCCTGCAAATATACATGAAGGGCCGTAAGCAAGGCAACCGTAAAACTTCCAGAAGACCCAAGACCAGTATTAGAAGGTACGTCAGCGATAGAAACAATTTCTAGTCCGCCATCTAATTTTAGTAATTTCAGAGCTTCCCGAACGATAGGATGTTCAACATCTGCGGGATTGTTTACTTCTTCTGTCTTTGAATAGCTTATCCTTAAAGTATTCTCAAATCTCTTATTCAAAGCGATATAAATATACTTATCGATAGCAGCAGAAATCCACTCCCCGCCAAACTTAGAATAATAAGACGGAAGGTCAGTGCCTCCTCCCCCAATTGATATTCTTACTGGTGCTCGAACTATAATCATAAATTTAAGATTTTAAAGTATAAATTAAAAATTATGAACCTTTTTAATATATTTTTTAAACTCTTCTAATTCTCTAAATGAACCTATGGTATAAAACCGAGTCTTAGATTTAAAGGCCAAGAGTTGATTTCTTTTAATTAAAGGCTGATAAAGTTGGGACAAATCGCAAGGCGTGTTTTCTGGAAGAATCTTTAACGCTTCTTTCTCAAAAATACCTACTCCGTAATCAATATATTTCATTTCTTTGGTTTTCCTTTTTTTACTATAAGATTTTACCAAACCTTTTTCTACCGCTACGTTGCTAGGTTCATATCTATTAAGATTCCTATAAGTTACCATTAGGTCAAATTTATCAAATTTTCTAAAAGATTCTATAGCTTCCTGGAAATTAAAAGGTAAATAAGAATCACCGTACATTACTAAAAAATCATTTCCTAATAGATTCTCAGCTTTTTTAAGAGCTCCGCCGGTGCCAAGTAGCTCTTTTCTTTCTTGACTATATTCAATTTTCACTCCAAACTTTTTACCATCTCCAAAGTAGTCTTTAATTTGCTCAGCTTTGTATCCTACACAAAGCACTATATCTTCAATTTCGTTCTTTTTTAACAGATTTATCTGGTGTTCTAAAAAAGGCTTTCCCTCAATTACAAGCATTGACTTTGAAGTTTTTTTAGTTAGAGGTTGAAGCCGAGTGGCTTTCCCTCCACATAAAATTACAATTTGCATGTTTCAGATAATAAATCTCTTATTGATTTTTTTATTGCTTCCCCTGATGTTAATTTTGGTTTCCAGCCGAGTTTTTTTATTTTTTTTGTATCTAATCTCACCTTGGAAACATCACCTTTCCATCCTCGAGAACCACCAGTATATTTAAATTCTACATTTTTAAGCTTCATCTGCTGGCAAACTATCTTAGCAATTTTCTTTACAGTGGTAAAACTATCAGAAGAAACATTAAAGATGTTTACCCTATCGTTCGTTTTTTTAATGGCGAAAAATATCACCTCAATTAAATCGTCAACAAAAAGATAGCATTTACTTTGATTTCCGTCGCCAAGTATTTCCAGTTCTTTTGGATTCTTCCGAAGTTTTTTAATAAAATCGAATGCTACACCATGAGTTTGTCTATCTCCAACAATATTTGCTGGTCGAAATATCCAGGATTGCATGTCATACATGAAACAAAAAGCACTGATTAGCCCTTCAGCAGCTAATTTACTTGCTCCATACATGGAGGTTGGCAAAAGAGGACCAAAATTTTCAGCAGTATATTTTATCCCTTGATCCCCGTAAACCCCGCTCCCTGAAGTATAGGCAATTTCTTTTACCTCATTAAGTCTCATTGCCTCTAAAACATTAAAAGTAGCTATTATCCCCTGTTTTAAATCTAAATCAGGCTGTTTTAAGCTTTTAGCAATATCGGGGTTAGAAGCCAAATGGAATATCACATCCTGCTTTTTTATTGCTTGTTTAAGTTTTTTAAAATCTAATAAATCCCCCACTATAAATTTAAAATTCTTCTTCCCTAAATGTTCTTTTAGATAACTTCTTTTACCAGAGGTTAAATTGTCATAAACCGTAACCTGATTATTCTTAATTAATCTATCTACTAAATGACTGCCTATAAATCCTGCACCACCAGTAATAAAGATTCTTTTGTTTTTTAGTTTCATATTAAAAATTATTTTTTATCTTAATTTCAGTAAAATCTGTGTATTTGTATGTCTCCATAAAAAAACCTCTTTCATCATTAAAAACCCTTGGTTCGATTAGTATAATCTCCGGAATATCTAATTTTTTAAATTCAAATGGCATATTTTTTTATTACTTCTTAATGATTCTTAGATTTTTAACTATTATTTCCTTCCCAAAGTGAATAAATTTTATTCTTAATCTTGGTTGAGCTTTGCAGATTATAATAAGGACTTATAACCACTCTTCCTCCGTAAGACTTAACAAATTCATTAGCAGGTTGCTCTGGATGATCATTGCTTTCCATAAGAACATCTGGTTTAAATATCTTTACATTTTCTAAGGGTGAATAAGTTTCTTGAGGTACCACTTTATCAACATATTTTAAGGCACTTATAGTTTCTAGTCGCTCTTCAAAAGGGATAATTGGCTTCGGCTTCTTTTCTATTGTCGCCTCATCGGTTAGAACTCCAACAATTAAATAATCTCCCTGTTTTTTAGCTCTTCGCAAATGATTTAGGTGACCAATGTGAACTATATCTCCAACTACATAGGCATAGACTCTTGTTTTCTTAGCTCCTATAACACTGAAAAATCTTTCGATCATAAGTTTAAATCTATTACTGAACCTAAAGTTTAATTTAAAATAAACCGCTGCAACAAGAATAGCGACTAAAAAGGAAAGAATTGTCCAAAAGATAAAAACATTTTTCCATCCTCCTTGCGTAGAAGTAACCAAAAATGGAATAATGATTCCAATCAAAACTGTGCCAATATACCCCATCCCGTCTATAAACCCCGTAGACGCCGCAACTATTTTTTTCTCTACAAAACGAGTCGGAAATGTCGTAACCAAAAACACGTGGGGTCCGTATAAGAAAAAACTTCCTATCAGTAAAACTATTGTTGCCATGATTCCTGTTGTAAAAGGAAATATTGCAAAACTTAACCCTAGGCCAAGGAGAAAGAAAATAGTCAAAACATCTTTTACTACTTTAATTCTGTAGTAAACCAATGTTCCCACTACTCCCATAATAGGAATTAAAAATACATTTAATCCTACTTTACCCATTTCCTCTACTACTAGATTTCTAGAAGTAAATAAATATAAGGGGATCCAAACGATAACTCCATATCTGACCATGTTTAATAAGCACAATGCCATACCGCTCATTACAATAGGAAAAGAAAATGTTCTTCTGACTTGCAATCCTATATCTTGTTTTGGCTGAATTTCCGCTTTCGGCTTCGTTAGCAATAAAGTTATTCCTCTAAAGAAGAGAAAGAAGCTAGCAACCCAAAATCCTGCTTGCCAACCCCATGCCCCGACCGCAAATGCCGACACTAACCAAGCTACAGAATTTCCAACTTGATAGGAGGTTCCAAGTATCACAGAAGAACGCTCTCTATCTTTTGGATTTTGCATAAGCGCATTTGCCCTCACACAAGAAGACCATCCCATTGACTGAAACATACCATCCAATATCTCTCCCACTAAAAGGATTATAAAAAATCCGGCAGAAAAACCGAGAATTACATTCATTATAGACGAACCGATAAGACCTAGGGCAATATAGACAAACGGATTATATCTTTCAGATATCTGACCATGTAAGAACTGCCCTATTGCATAGGCAAAGAAGAACCCGCTTGACACCAAACCCACATTATAAAGAGTTAAGTTTTCATGCGTTGCTAGTAAAGCAGGTATTACAATACTTAAATTGACTTTCCCAAAATAGTAAATTGCATAAGAACTCCAGATATTCCAAAATGTTAAATTAATTTTCTTCATATTGAAAATACTTAATCATTTTTAAATTTATCACTGTCTAGTATTGCTTGGTCATACCTTTCCCAAGTTCCGCAATCTTCCCATTCTCCTTCAAGTTCAATCGCGCTTAACTTTCCTTCATCTGCTAATTTCGGAAAAATATCCTTTTCCGTCATTAAAAATTTGGGTACTCCCGGATGATAATCAAATATTCCCGGAGAAAAGAAATAAAGTCCTGAATTAATATATTGAGAAGGGGGATCTTTCGGTTTTTCAAGAAACTTTTCCACTTTTCCTTCATTGCAAACAACTACGCCGTAATGTTGAGGATTCGGAACCTTTACTAAAGCTATAGTTGCAACCGAATGTCTTTCATTGTGGAAATCGGCTAATTTATTCAAGTTTACTTTCTTAAGTTCATCCCCGTTAGTTAAGAAAAAAGGTTTGCCATCTGACCATTCTTTTAAAAGATACAGACCTCCAAAAGTTCCCAAAGGATCTTTTTCTTCAAAAATGGTTATTTTAGGCGAATCAGAAGAGTAATATCTTTTCTTCCACCAATCAAAATCTTCTCTGA
>Ga0265594_1000813_pt1 | contig 25244 bp, 28 predicted proteins | sample saktaG_11_FD_190147 | JGI IMG/M metagenome (GOLD analysis project Ga0265594, IMG submission 190147) | Saline water microbial communities from Sakinaw Lake, British Columbia, Canada - sak_2011_5_24_80m | ecosystem: Environmental > Aquatic > Non-marine Saline and Alkaline > Saline ... | reverse complement strand
CTTCATTTTTGCCATGGAGACTATTTTTTTCAAATCGGTCATTTTAATTTAATTTTTCTTGTAATGAAAAATAACCGCCAATGTCCAGCAGGGAGCTATCCCTCCAAAATAAGGAATTACTTCTCCCAAAAAGGAGAGCCCTAATCTTTTGGCGATTTTTCCTCCCGCCTTTTTCATAACTTTTTGAGTCCCTTTAGTGCCGGTTATTTCTTTTGATTGGATGAACATTAGTCCCCCGACAAAAACCAAGCCGATAATATCAAGGATTCCAAAATCATCTAATCCAAAACAGAGAACAATTAAACCGGCAATGTCAATTAGTGTGGCACAGACCAATGTCAAAATTCCCAACGGGCTTAAGATTGAAGATTTATTTTCACCTTCTTCCATAGTTTCTAAAGGAGCTAAGCTCCTTTTTAGTTTTATTTGTTAGGATATTTTCTTCTTGGCGGCTTTTATTTTTTTGACTTCTTCCGGCGAGCTGGTGATGATTTGCTCCTCGGTATAAGAAGCGAGAACTCTTAGAGCTACTCTTTTTTGACCGGCGATAAAAATTCCTTCCCCAACATCGCATTCCAAAAGAATATATTTTTCTTCGTCGGTTAAATTAAATGTTTTTTGAACGACATCAATGGAAGCCGAAGATTGTTTCATCAAAAATTGGAGAGAAGAGTTGGTAATTATCGGCTTGCCGTAATCCGATTTCATAAAATCGGAGATGTCTTGGGTGATGGTGGAAACGCCAAGCCAATACTTGCGGGCTCTTTTACAAATTCCATAGAGAAAAGAAGCTCCGTCTTCGTTTTGCATAATCCACCAGGCCTCGTCAACCAATAATATTCTTTTTCTTAATTCGCTTCGAATGGTATTCCAAATATATCTTAGAATAATAAACATTGCCATCGGTCTTAACTCGTCTTCCATATCTCTAATTCCAAAAACGACAAGATTTTTATTAATGGAAACATTGGAAGGATTATTAAAAAATTGAGAATAACTACCTCTGCTGAACTTTCTAACTCTTTCCAATAAGGAAGTTGTCCCTTCCATTCCCTCCAATATCCCTTCAAAGTCGGAGATTAAGGGAATATTTTCGTTCCATTTTTCAGGGTTGCTTTCGGGAGTTATATCCTTAGAAGCGTAGGTCTCGGCTATGGCTTGGTCAATAATACTATCTTCTTCCGATGTGAGCCCTCCCAACATTATTCGGAAAAGACCAACTAAGTTTATGGCGTTTGACCTTAGGACATCCTTCGGTTCTTCATCCTCTCTTGGTTTAGGCAAATCAAAGGGATTCAGATGTTTAGGAGAAGATAAGGATATTTTAAAGTAGGAGCCGTCGACGGCGTCAGCCAAGAATTCATATTCGTTTTCGGGGTCAATAATAATAACATTAACATCTTGCATCAGATACCTTAAAACCTCTAATTTTAAGGCGAAACTTTTTCCGGCTCCCGCTTTGGCAAAACAAACCGTATTGGCGTTTTCCAAAGTAAAGCGGTCAAATAAAACTAAAGAATTATTATGGCGATTTATTCCGTATAATATACCTTCATTTGAGCTCAAATCGGGAGAAATAAAAGGAAAAATACTTGATAATGGCTCGGTGTTCATTGGCGTATGGACTAATATCTGGTCAAGCCCATAAGGAGCCGTGGAGGTGAATCCTTCTTTTTCTCTTAAAAGTGTGGGTTTCAGATAAATTAACCGCGATTCAAACACAGATCTCAATTTAGTTTCTATTCCCCTTAACTCTTCTTGAGTGTCTCCATAGATAGTTATGTAAACTCCTAATCGAAAAACTCTCTCTTGAGCTGTTTGAAGAGAGTCCCTTAATATCTCAATATCTTTGTAGGCGGTTTCCAAAGTTGGGTCGCGAATGAGCCCTTTTTCACTTCTTTCCATCAACTCAGCTTGAACCTCGGTTATTTTTTTCCTTAATTGTTTTAGGATTTGACCAGAATCAACTGGATGAATATGAAAGGAAATATCTAAGGGGTAATTTAAGTTTATAATCGGCGACATCCAGCCGGTTGAGAGATATCTTGGATAAGAAAAAATAAAAAAGGTCTTACAAAATCTCTCTCCCAATTTTAAATAACTTTGAGAAACTTCAACCAAAGAAGGAGCGATAATGTCCCCGATGGATATTTCTTCAGGCCTAAACTCAACTTCTTCAATTCCTTTTTCTTTTTTTAGAAAAGGCAACTTAAACATAATCTTTTTTAATAAATCATTTTATTACCTCGGGCAATATCTCGGGATAATATCCAAACTCGGATTCTCTTGGGTGGCACAAACTCCAAAAAAGTTCAATTAATTCAGGGGTAGTTAAAGGGACGGCGGTTAAGCCACATCTTCTCAATCCAATAGCGACAAATTCTAATCTTTGCCAAAGTTGGTCCCGACATACTTTAAAATCCTCCTCCCTTAATTCAGTTCTTTCTTTTTTCCCAGAAGTGATTTCTTTAAAGACAGTTCCTTTAATTCCCACCGCTTCGGGAATAGTGAGAGGAACAACAACCAAAAATTCTTTTCTCATAATAGTTCCTTCTCCGACCAGTCCCTCGATGAATTTTTGATATTCCGCCGTTTGGATTTTCAATAATTCATTGGTTTGTTTTTCTTCCAATTCTTTTAATTTATCAAAATAACCAGTGATATTTAGTTTTCGGGAACGAACAATAATTTGACAGGAAAAATCCAGGGAGTTCAAAAAACTTTGGAATTGATAAATAATCGCTTTCTGTTCGTCTTCCGACTTTAAATCAAAATTTATAGAGGAAACCATCAAGATACTTCGGAGAGCCCTATTTTTAAGGATAATTACTCCCTCTTTAATGTCGGAAAATTCTAAAAATTTTTGAGTAGATGAATTAAACATAAATTGAGTTTTCGCTTTGCGAAAGCGGAGTTTATGAAGATGAAGACAGAATCTTCATCGCCTACGACGAGCGTAGCGAGGAGTCAAGATGAACACGAAGTGTTCATCGCCTATAATTCAAATTTTCTACCTAAATCCCATTTCTATTTTATTAGAAAGTTTTTTCAATTTACTCTTTGGCAAAATTTTCAAAGGGGTCTCTTCTTTTGACTCTTCATTTCCATTTTCCGTTTTCTTTAGCAATTTAATAACGGTGGATGTTTTTCTTTGCCAAAGATAATTTTTGGAACCAAAAGAATATTTAAAAAATTGAACGACGATTTTTCCCAAACTGATTCCTTCAATTTTGACGAAGATAAAACAAAAGACCAAAGCCGTAGAAATTATCGCCACCGGGAAGAAGGTTGATTTAGGCAGGGCGTAATACAAGACAATAAGAATCAATCCAGCTCCTCCCACTAAGGCGAGTTGCTTAAAGGTTAAAAAACTTACAATCTTTGTTTCTCTTTCCAAAAATCTTGGCACTTTGAATTGCATAATTAATTTATTATAACCTTTCTGAAATAATATACCAATCCTTCGCGATGAATGTGAAACATTCATCTTTACCCGTCCCGTCCTTGCGGACTTGTTTGTAAAACAAGGGCTTGGTAAAGAATTATAAAAATTCAATTTCCATAATTGAATACCTCTTGGAATGAAACACTTAGAAAGGAACCTTAGTTGGGTACCTTAGTTGGGTACCTTCTAAAGGGAAACTTTTAAAATGAAACATTTGAAATTTAATTTGTATCGTTTTAGGACGATCGTCCTAAAACGATACAAATTCAGCAGAGTCAGTGGGGGGGGGTGGCAGGCGCTTTATTCAGGGTTGACAAATTACCTTATTTTTGGTAGTATCTAAATTAGAAATTTTAATTGTCGTATTTGGTGATATTTTATATCACCAAGTGTTGCACTTCAAACGACAATTTGGGTTTTAAAACTTAATAAAATGTAATGAGAGGAGGTGAGAAAAATGGAAGAGAAGCGAATGGGAGAGATTGCCCTTGCGGTCTTGAAACACAAGCTGTCTCGCGATGGTATCCGAATTGGATCGGACATCAAAAGGGACATTGGGAACTTGTCTAAGGCCACAGGAGTACCGCAGGCAGATCTGAAAGTGTTTGCGAGAATCCTCGTGCAGGAAGCCATAGACAAAGCTTTCTGTTAAGAGTAAGAAAGAAGAAGGCAAGGTTGAATCGTAAGATTTCTAAAAAGGTAATTGTACTTCCTTTGTGAGATATCACAAAGCAAAGGCAGAACAAGAACTTCTCCTCCCTTCTTCTCTCTATTTCATTTGAAAATCCTACAGGGCGATTTGTAGGGTTTTATTTTAAAGATTTTTTTCACAGGGCAGCCCTGTGGAGATTTATCAAATATCAGCTGCTCTTTTTTACTTTCTCGATGTTGCGCTTCGGAGTAGAATGTACCTAAGGGGGATTGACAAGCGCAAAAAGATTTGTTATAATTTTGGAGTGAAGTTGAACATTAATAAATGAATAAATAAAAGAAAGAGAGGATATTATGACCTTTTTGATTATTTTAGGAGCGTTGATGGTATTATTTCTTTTGCTTGTCAGATTCACTATTGTGGATGAAGGTACAGCCAAGGCGGTGATGACCTTTGGTAAATTTTCAGAGATTCTTTTCCAGTGGGATGGCCATTGGATGGATGCAGAATGGAAAATTTTACAAGAGGTCAAGGGAGTTAAAAGTATGGGGAGGATGGGCAGATACCCTATTTTAGGCGGTTTATATTTCTATGGGTTTTGGCCCATTCATAGAATTCATCGCTATAATCATCGTTGGACTGATGTTCGAATGAAGGAAGAAGGAAAAATAAATCTTGAATTTCACGAAGAGGAATTGAATCATGTTTTATTGAGGCCAGCTGTTTACGCCATCCGGATTTTTGCGGTTGAGACCGCTCCGCCAGAAAGAATCCCGATAGATGTCTTCATTCTAATTACCCTTAAAATAGAGAACCCCTATCTATTCTTATTTGTTGCCCCTCCAACTCCAATAGAGGATGTCTTGGCTCGGATTGGGGCATTAATGAGAGAAACGATAACGGGATACAAAATTGATGACCTTTTAAAGATAAAAGGGTCGTCTCTCTGGAATGAAAAGAATAGTGACCCGGAAGATATTTCTATTTTGAACGGTTCGAAATTAATCGAAGAGACCCTCCAAAAATGGGGGCTTCGATTGGCAGACAAAGGGATAGAATTTAAAGACATCGATTTTTCCCCAGAGTATCAAAAAGCGGCAGCTGCTGAAAAAAAGGCGGAGTTTGAAGCCTCGGCTGAAGCAGCGGGAATAATGGGCAAAATGATCAAAATGATGGCGGTTGCTAGGGGTAAAGATCCTAAAGAGGTTCAGGTAGAGATTGACCAAGACTCCGAGATGAAAGAATTATTTTTGGAGTACATTATGGATATCAGCCTTCGGTTAGAAGAAGCCAATCGGGGCGCTCTAACTGATATTCGGGTTGATGGGGCCGAAGGGGTTGAGAATTCCCTTCTGAATTTAATTGGAGCTTGGAAGAGGATGCCGGGGATTGAGTCAGAAGAGGTAGAAAAAAAAGAAGTGGAGACGGAAATGAAAAAACTGCCAAGTCCCAGGGCGGAAAAAATAATGAAAAGCGCCATGGAAGCGTTGAAAAGAAGAAAGAGAAGGAGATCGTAAAACGATTTCTCCTGTGTTTAAAAAGGAGCGACCATTGTTGCTCCTTTTTCATTTATTTAATTGTTTCTCGATAATTATCTTTTTTAACGGGCTTTTCAGTTTTTTCTTTTTTGATTTCCGAAAGAGATGATTTTATTGGTTGAATTGCCTTTTTTTCTTTTGGTTGAGTCTTTTGGACTTGTGAAAAAATAAGCCGGTCAACTTCAATATGGATTTTTTTTGCTTTTTCAGAATCTAATTCTACCCCTTTCTCAAGGATTTCGGCTAAGTTTTCTTTTGGTGTTTGCCCCAATAAAGCCAAAGTGATTTGGTAAGCAATTTTTTCAATTTTTTCTTCGTCTTCTATCTTGTTTTCTGAACAAATTTGGGCAATCGTCAAAGAAGTTTCTTCAGAGAGAATAAATGACAAAAGCCCGGAAGAAATTTTCTCAAAAAATTCCGGGTATTCCTTTTTTAATTTTTGGAATTCTAATTCGTCAGGCATACTCAATATTTTTTAGAATTTGAGACCACAACTAGGACAGTAATTCGTATCATGTGCTAAAACAGTTTTACATTGAGGACATTGTTCTCCTTTTTTCTTTGCTTTCACCTTCCAACCAGCTTTCCAACCAGCCGTGGCACTATCTTTAACAGCTGACCAAGTTCCTTTTGTAGTGGCGGTGGCGGCCATTTTTGTAGTGCCCCATGTTGCTCTCCCTAATGCTTTTGTGGCGGTCCATGGTGATTTTAATGTAGCAAATAATGCCTTTTTAGCCCCCGCTTTTGTTGTCACGGTTTTTACTATTGTTGGCTTTACCCTTCTTGTCCATTGTCTTTTCATTGCTTCGCCGGCTGCTTTATATCGTGGGAGTCCCATTAACCTTCCTGCTTTATATGTTGCCCGCATATGGGATCCCGCAACAGCTCCCGCAACAGCTCCCACAGCAGCTCCCGCAGCAACCTTTGTTCCAGTCCACATCTTTTTTCCCATTACTTTACCTGCCGCCTTACTTCCTCTCTTAACTCCAGCGACAAGACCCTTGACCCCCATTGCGTTTATTTGGAGAGTTATTATCAAACCGAAAATCATAAACATTAGAGAGACGAAATAAGGCGCCAATTCTATCAGGAAGGTGCCGGTCGGGTCAGCCAAACCGGCGGTATTTAACAAAGAATCCTTCTCGGCGATAACTTGTTGGGATAAGTAAAGAAAGAAAGAAGCCGGGATAACAATAATAGACCACTGAAGGAAGGTGTCCCACCATTTATTCCAAATCATTCCTTTTGTTTTGGGAAAAATCCAAGAGAAGAAAGCTAAGGGAGAAAGAATAACTAAAATCCAAATTATTGGACCTCGGAGAAGAAACAGGGCGGCGAAAAGAAGGAAAATAATGGAGCCAATTAGTCCGTAGGTAATTAGAAGGATTGTCTTAGAAAGAGCGACAAAATTAAAAATATCATTGACTATATTGGCGAAACCTCCCTGAAGCGTGTTATAGATACTGACCAGTTTGGTGAAATCGGCGTCGGCTAAGAAAAACTTGGAGATGAGATTGGAAATATCAACGACTACTCCGCAAATGACAGGGGTAAAATTGATTAAAAGAGCGACGATTAAAATATTGCCGAACATCTTTTTAGTGTCAAATCCGGCCATATTCAAAGATGTTGCCAATCCGACATAGGCCAACCCTAAAATAAAAAACATATTGGTTATGTCCCTTAAAAGGGTCCAGCCAACTCGGATTACAGGATTAAAGTTAATTCCTCCGGGGTTAGTCAGGGATACACCAAAAGGGTTCCCCATTGCCCATCCTAATAACCAGTTAGCAATCTCAAAAATTCCTCTAATAAGTAAAAGAGTTATCTGAAGAAAAATAGTAAATATGGCATTGGGGATAAATGCCAAGGCCTTGATTATCGTTGATTGGGATTGAACAGCCGAGGAGGGAAAAAACAAAATCAAAAAAAGGGAAAGAGACAAAATTATCAAAAATTGTTTTTGAGAAAAAAACTTATTCATTGGTTTATTATATTATAGAAATTTTTAGATTAAGATGTCAATGTCTTTGTCAAATCAAGCCAATTTTTTACGGTCAGAGTTTCAGCTCGCCGACTCGGTTCAATGTTATTTTTAGCGAGCCAGTTTTCCGTTTTTTCCCGAGGTAAATCTAATTCTTTGGAAAGATTATTAATCAACTGTTTGCGAGGATGAGAAAATCCCGCTTTAACAATTTTAGAAAATAAGTTTCTATCGGCGTTAATCAGTTTTCCGTCAGAGTTAATCAGAGGTGTGATTTTAAGAATCGCACTATCAACTTTTGGGCGAGGCCAAAAGCAATTTTTAGAAACAATTCCCACTATTTCGGACTTGCCGTAAAACTGGGAGAAAACGGCGATTTTAGACATTTTAGGAGGCAAAGCGCAAATTCTTTCTCCGACTTCTTTTTGAACCATTAAAACCATCAATTCGGGTAATTTACCGCTCGGCGGTTCTTCCAAAAACATTTTAATAATTGGCGCCGTAATATAATAGGGCAAATTTGCCACAATCTTATAATTTTTATTTTTTAACCTTGAGCTTTGAATACGCAATGAAAGATTCTCTTTCATTTTGACTTGCTCGCTTCGCTCGCTCGTTTTTGAATTTTGAATTTTCAATATATCTTCCCTGACCACTTCTACATTTTTAATCCCCTCTTCAGCCAATTCTTCTTTTAAGACAACCACCAATTCTTTATCTTTCTCTATGGTAATAACTTCTTTAACTTTTTTAGCCAACTCCTTGGTTAATATCCCGGTTCCGGGACCTATTTCTAAAACAATGTCGGTTTTTTTAAGTTGAGCGGAATCAATTATTTTTTTTAAAACATTTTCCGAAATTAAAAAATTTTGTCCCAGTCGTTTTTTAGGTCGAAAATTATATTTTGTTATAATATTCTTTATATCTTTCATACTTTTGGATTAATAGAGGCAGACCTCTGTTAATACTGCTAATTTTGGGGTGGGGATAAAATGACATTGACTTTCGTTTCAGGGGAGTTATGATTATTTATATAAATATGGGACATAGAAAGACAATTTTTTTCTGTCTTAAGCTTTCCAGTTTTTTCGTAATTGCCTTTTTGGTATTTTTTATCTGCCAAAAAGAGAAATCCTTTTTTTCCGAAAAGAATATTTTTTCTGAAAGCCAATATCTTTTTTCTCAATCAGGGATAGCAACCGATGGTTTTGATTTAAATATTATTGGTGGCGCCTTCTTAGAACATTCGGCGGCACCTTTTTTAATTGAAGGGAAAAGTTTATCTTCCTTGTCCGGTTTTTCAGACAAGAGAGAGATTGGAGAATATGTTGTTCAAGAAGGAGACAATTTGGGTTTGGTGGCTCAAAGATTCGGGATTTCTGTGGAGACCATTCTTTGGGCTAATAACTTGTCTAAAAAATCAACACTTAAAATTGACCAAAAACTAATTATCTTGCCAGTTTCAGGAATCCTTCATACTGTCAGAAAGGGAGACAGTTTGGGTCAAATCGCTCAAATATATAAATCAAACATATCTCAAATAGTCGCCTTTAACGGACTTTCTAACGAAGACGATATTTTTATCGGGGACATGTTGGTTATTCCCGATGGGAAAATGCCTTCCGTTTTACCCTCAATTCCCCAAATACCTTTGGCTGACAGCTATTTTATCTATCCTTGTGAAGGGACTATAACTCAAGGATTGCACGGCTATAATAGGAATGCGGTTGATATTGCCAACAATTGCGGAGAGCCGGTGGTGTCCGTTGCTAATGGAACAGTTTTAAGGGCAAGTTATATCGCTACCGGTGGACGGAGAGTGACTATTCTTCATTCCAATGGGGTGGTGACTTACTACGGGCATCTTTCGTCTATTGCCGTTGTTCCCGGACAGGAAGTGGCGAGTGGCGCAATTATAGGACGGGTGGGGAATAGCGGTCGCACATTGGGAGTTACCGGGTGTCATGTTCATTTTGAAGTTATCGGCGCCCAAAACTTTTTAGGAAATTATTTATTAGGGAGTAAATTGAGGTGGAACAATAAATAATTCAAATGGATTCTTTTGCTCGATAACTTAAGGATTCAAGAATGTCGTCAAAAGAAATATTTTCTTTTTTTTCTAAATCGGCGATTGTTCTGGCTATTTTCAGAATACGATGATATCCCCGAGCCGAAAGATTTCTTGAGTCAACATTTTTTCGGAGAAGGTTTTGAGATTTACTGTCAATTTGGCAGTATTTTTTTATTTGAGGAATCTCCATTTCAGAATTAGTCAAAATTTCATCTTCAAAAAATCTTTGTCTTTGAATCTCTCTTGCGCCTTCAACTTTCTCTCTGATTTCTTCGGTGATGTTTTCTTTATCGGGAGAAACTAACTCTTCATATTTCAAGGAGGGGACCCAGCTAAAAATATCAATTCTATCCATTAAGGGTCCGGATAATTTTCTTCGGTAAGAAGATATTTGAGAAGAAGTACAGGCGCATTCTTTTTCCGGGTCATTGTAATAACCACAAGGGCAAGGATTGGCGGCGGCGATTAAAGTGAACTTGGCGGGGAATCTTAGATTGTATCTTGCTCTTTGGATATTTATTATCCCTTCTTCAATCGGTTGACGCAAACTTTCTAAAACATCGCGATGGAATTCGGGGAACTCGTCTAAAAATAAAATACCCCGATGAGCCAAAGTTATTTCGCCTGGTCCCGGTGGGGAACCTCCTCCGATTAAAGCGACCTCGGAACTGGTATGGTGAGGCGAACGGAAAGGTCTTTGAGAAAAAAAAGACCTGTCTTTAAGATTGACGCCAATCAAGCTGTATATTTCCGTCAATTCAAGGAATTCTTTTAAACTTGGTTTGGGTAGAATAGATACCATTGCCTTAGCCATCAATGTCTTGCCGGCTCCGGGTGGTCCCTGTAAAAGAACATTATGGCCACCGGCGGCGGCAATCTCCAATCCCCTTTTGGCATGGCCTTGTCCTTTTATCCAAGAGAACTTCACCCCGAAGTCCTGATAACTTTTTTTTAAGTCGTCTAGATTGGGAATCACTCCCTTAATATCTTCTTTGTTTTCAAGATATCTTAGGGCTTGTTTTAGATTTTTAAGACCAATTATTTTTATTTTTTCTTCTTTCAAGTTCACTAAACTTGCTTCAAAGGTGTTCTCAAGAGGCAAAATTATCTCTTGGAAGCCCTTCGATATAGCTAAATTAGTAAAAGAAAGAGCTCCCTTCATTGGTTTCAGGGAGCCGTTCAAAGCTAATTCGCCCAAGAACATTTTTTTTGTCGGGTCAAACTTTGTCTGATTGGACGATAATAAATATCCTAAAGCGATTGGCAAATCGTATAAACTTCCTTCTTTTTTAAAATCGGCGGGAGCTAAGTTTACTAAAACCCTTGATGTTTGGTGGTGGGGAGACAGGAGGTCGATACTCTTGATAGCTGTGTTCACTCTTTCTTTAGCTTCCTCTATCGCCTTGTCTCCTAATCCAACTATATTGAAATAGCGAAGACCTTTAGAAATTGCAGTTTCAACTTCGATAATTTGAGGCGAGAGACCTTTAAGGGCGGCCGAGAAAACTTTAGAAAACATAGTTTAGAATGAAAAGTAAAACTTAGTTCAAGAAAAAAACTGACTTAATTTCCAATCGCCGACCGGTCGGGATTTATTCTTCCTTTTCTTCTTTTTTGTTTCCTCTTTTTCCCTTTCTCCCTTCATCTTCTCCTGGTTCTATTTTATCGGTTGCCTTAATGTCTATTTTCCAGCCGGTTAATTTAGCGGCTAATCTAACATTTTGGCCGTTTTTTCCAATAGCTAAAGAAAGTTGGTCATTGGGCACGAAAACCTCCGCTTTATTTTTGGGCAAAATCTTAACATCTAAAATTTTAGCCGGGCTTAAAGAATTAACAATATATTCTTCTGTTTTATCGGACCATTTAACCACATCTATTTTTTCACCACCCAACTCGTTAATGACGGCTAAAATCCTTGTCCCTCGCTGTCCAACCAAGGAACCAATCGGGTCAATACCTTCTTCGTTCGTCTCTACGGCAATTTTTGTTCGAGAACCAGGTTCGCGGGCTATTGACTTTATCACTACCTGCCCCGAAGAAATCTCGGGGACCTCTAATTCGAAAAGTTTTGATATCAATTTAGGATAAATTCGAGAGAGAAGAACAGTCGGTCCCTTGGGGCTATCTTCAACTTTCAAGACATAAAGTTTTAGTCGCTGTTTGGGGCGGTAAAATTCGCCGGGAACTTGTTCGGTCTTCGGCAAAATGCCCGATGTCTTCCCGATATCAAAATAAATGTTTCTCGGCTCTATCCTTTGGACAATACCAGAAATAATTTCTCCTTCCTTCTCTTTAAACTCTTTCATAATAACATCTCTTTCGGCCTCTTTTATTTTTTGGAGAATTACCTGTTTAGCCGTTTGGGCAGCGATTCTTCCAAAATCGCCTTTTGATTCTACAACAATTTTAAGGTCTTCTTCTATTTTTATCTTGGGGTCAATTTTTTTAGCGTCCCTTAATAAAATATGTCGGTCTTCGCTAAAGCGAATTTTTTTCTCATCTTGAAGTGGCTTTTTCTCATCTTTAAGATTTTCTAATTCCTCATCCGAGAAAATCATTTTCTTATCAACTACCTGTTTAACCTGCCAAAATTGAACATCTCCGGTTTTGGGATTAAGTTTTGCCGCAAATCTCTGTTTTTTTTGACCGTATTCTTTTTTATAAGCCGAAGCTAAAGCGTCCTCGATTACTTCAATGACTTTTCCTTGAGTGATTCCTTTTTCTTCGGCGATTTCTATTATTGCCGATGTGAGGGTTTTTAAATCCATACCAATTTTGCCCGAGAGGGCAAGTGTTAGTGCAGTCCGATTGGCTACAAAATTGAGTACCCAGCACATATTTATACAGAGACACAAAAAAGAAATTGACATTATCATTCAGAATTACAAAGCCAAAACTCTTGTAATGTTCCCATATAAATATGTGCTGGGTAAAGGTTTTGTTGCTAAAAATTCTTCGGCAAATGCCTCGAATTTTTAGACAAAACACTTTATGATTAAAGGTCGTTTCCTTAAAGACGACCTTTATTAAGAAATAGCAGAATAAAGGATGGATGTCAATGAATATCCTCTATGGCATTCTTGTGATGCCTAATTTCCATCACTTCATTTTTAGGGGATACCTCAATTGCTATTATATCAATTTGGCGAGGAGTATTAAAGGGCAGTTTTTTTTCCGACAAATAAATTTGGGACATTTTCAAAAGTTGTTTTTTCTTTTTGGCCGTAATTTGGTCTTCGGGAAAGAAATTTTTATTTTCGATAATTGTTTTGACTTCAAAGAAGATAATCTTATTTTTTTTCTTCCCGACAATGTCAATTTCTCCCCATTTTCTTTTAAAGTTTTTCTCTAAAATTTTATACTTCCCTTTTTTTAAAAAATCATTGGCAGTTCTTTCGCCAAAATTGCCCAAATCCTTAGAACTCATTTTTCCATTATTCGGCATATTTTTTTAAAAGTTGAAAGTCCTTTTTTAGAACTCCTTCCATATTGGAATTATAAAGAGTCACAGCCGGATGATAGAGAGGAATGATTATTATTTTTTGGAAAAGGTTTTTTATTTCAAAAACCTGGCCGTGGATTTTTCCAATCGGCTGGACATTATCTTTAAGTCCGAATTTTTCCATTAGGAATTTCATTGAGTATCTGCCTAATGGGCAGATAACTCTCGGTTTAATGGCTTCGATTTGTCTTTCCAAAAAAGGAGTGCAAACATTTATTTCCGAAGGCAGGGGGTCGCGATTTTCCGGAGGGCGGTCCTTTAAAAGATTGGCAATATAAACATCTTCTCTTTTGAGATTTACCGATTCTAATAATTTATCCAAAACCTTTCCGGCCGCTCCGCAAAAAGGCCGACCGGTTTTAGATTCTTGAAGGCCGGGGGCTTCCCCAACAAAAATTATTTTTGCTTGGTGATTTCCTTCTCCGACAACAGGATAAATTCTTTCTTTATAAAGAGAGCATTTTTGACACCTAAAAATATCATCTCTTATTTTTCTAAGTTCTTTTTCTCGTTCTTCTATCATAATTTCTTAGGGGTTAAGATTCTTAAAAGGTTAATATCTCTGGGTGAAATATCATTAAAAATCCTAAAATCAAGAGAGCGATTCCCGAAATAAGCTTGACGGCTTTTAAATATTTTTCAGAAATTGAGGCAGATTTTAAAGTTATGATAGCGATTAGAAAAATAATAAAATCGTCAATCATATAAAATATAATATAAATGACGAGGTAAAAATAATAAGACAACGAAGAGAGATTCAAAGTGCTTAGGATTTTAGTAAAAGCCAGAGGAATGCCGACAGAACAAACTAATTCTACTAAGTTTATTCCAATAGCTACAACAATTACGCCTCCCAAAAGGACAGGCAGAGACATTTGGGATGTCGAAAATTTTTCTATTTTTCTTAAAAGTTTTTTTTCAAACTTAGTAAATATGGTTTGTTTTTTAGGATCTATTTGGCAGAGTTTACAAATTCTGTCTTGGAAATAATCTTTTAATAGGAAAATAGAGAAAAAAATCACGATTGCCCCGACCAAATAAGTAATTATTTTTATATGCTCTAAGGCTAAAAAGAGATTTAACCAAGCAGAGATAAAAAGAAAATAGACTGCTCCCGAAACAAGAATAAACGTCCCTCCGATTAAAAGAACTCGTTTTCGGATGCCTGTGCTTATTAAGATAGTTAATAGGAGTCCCAATGCAATCATAGCGCAGGCATTGAATCCGTCTAATGTCCCTAAAACAATACTAAGAATTAAGGGAGAGGAATTGGAAATATTAATTTTGCCGATAATAGGCAGGGAAATCCCCCCTCTTTCTTCTATCAAAGAAGCAATCTCGGCGGATATTTCCGTTGGATTGTTTTCTTCACAGGAACTTTCATCAAGGGGATTTTCGGCGATAGTTCCTTCAATGCATTTTTCTATTTTCTCGGCAATTTGAGGAGCAAATCCCGTGTAGTATTTTTCGCCGATAAAAATAACTGGTACCCAACCTTGGTCTATTTCAGGAACATCAAATTGTTGGTAAAGGGCTTCCAATCTCTCATAATTTTTTTTCTCAAAGGAATTAAACTCTCTGATTTTTATCTCGGGATATTTCTCTTTTAGGGAATTAAGAAATTCTTTTTCTTGGGCGCAGTGAGGACAAGTAGGGCTATAAAAAAAATCAACCTCAATTTTTTCTTGAGAAAAACTATAATTAGGAACGAAAATTAATAATAATAGAAACAAGGAAGATAAAAGAAATTTATTTTTCATATTTTTATTTTTCGCAATTACTTTTTTATTTTAATTCTTTCAAGCTATTTTTTCAATAATACCTCCTCCTAATAATTTTCTCCCTCTGTAAAAAACAGCTGATTGACCGGGGGTAATTGCTCGTTGAGGTTTTTTGAAAATAACTTTAAATCGGTTTTGCCCCAAAGGGAAAATTTTTGATTTGTTTGATTTGTGAAGAAAACCATATCTTATTTTTGTTCGGGCCCTAAAGTTTTTTACCATTTCTTTCCCAGATATAAAATTGACATTATTAACTATAAACTCTTTTTTTATTAAGTCGTTATTATCCCGGCTCACTATAAGGTTATTGTTTTCAATATCTTTATCTACGACATACCAAGGATGTCTTTTTGTATTTTTATAATCACCCAAAGAATTAAAGTTTTTATCTAACTCTATTCCTTTTCTTTGACCAATGGTATAGAAGTGAAGCCCTTGATGTTGACCTATGACTTCTCCTTTGGGGTTGAGGATATTCCCCCTTTTGGTTTCAATTTTTTGAGCCAAAAACTCATTTAGAGATTCTTTGACAAAACAAATTTCTTGTGATTCGGGTCTATTTAAAAAAGGAATTTTAAATTTTTTAGCCATTTTTCTAACCTGTTTTTTTGTGTATTTCCCAAGTGGGAAAATAGTTTTTTCAAGCTGGTTTTGGCTTAGTGTCCACAGGAAATATGATTGGTCCTTGGTCTTATCTTTTCCTCTCAAAAGTTTATAATTTTGGATTTGGAGCTTGTTTGCAATTTGTTTTTTAGAATTTAGATTTTTCCGCCGTAGGCGGATATAATGTCCGGTGGCCATTAGGACATCATTTTTGCTTAGGACATCGTTTAAGGAAAGTCCAAACTTTATTTCTTTATTACAAACAACACAGGGATTAGGCGTTAGTCCTTTTTTGTAATCTTCGATAAAAGAATTGATTATTTTATTTTTAAATTCTTTTCTGAGGTCTAAAACTCGAAAAGGAATTTCTAAAAAATTACAAATTTGTCGAACTTGATTTTCTTCGTTCTCCGGGCTGACGGGGGAAAGTTTCATAAAAACTCCCTCGACTTGAAAACCTCTCTTTTTTAAAAGAGCGGCGGCGACCGACGAATCAATTCCTCCAGACATAGCGACGATAACTTTTTTCTTTTTCATTATAAATAAATAATAATTGATAACTAATAATTTATAATAAACCCTGACAATCGTCAGAGTCAATTGACTTAAAAAATAATTTTGCTAAAATCAAAGAGAACAGGGCATAGTCAAAGAGAACTCCGTTCTCTTTTCTACCTCATCTCCGCTTTGCGGAGATTCGGTGTGTTATTGGCTAATAGGTTCACCCTTTACCTTGTTCAAGTTTTTACGGGGCATAGTGTAATTGGCTAACATTCCCGCTTTGGGAGCGGGTGATTCTGGGTTCGAGTCCCAGTGCCCCGAATAAAGGATAAAATAACAAGGGCATATATCAAAGAGAACTCCGTTCTCTTTTCTACCTCATCTCCGCTTTGCGGAGATTCGGTGTTCTAGTCCCAGTGCCCCGAATAAAGGATAAAATAACAAGGGCATATATCAAAGAGAACTCCGTTCTCTTTTCTACCTCATCTCCGCTCTGCGGAGATTCGGTGTTCTAGTCCCAGTGCCCCGAATAAAGGATAAAATAACAAGGGCATATATCAAAGAGAACTCCGTTCTCTTTTCTACCTCATCTCCGCTTTGCGGAGATTCGGTGTTCTAGTCCCAGTGCCCCGAAAGATTATTTTTTTGATAGCTCAAACGCTTTGAGATTTACTTCCCAATACTTTTTGGGGAGTATTTTTTTTATTGCTTTTAAAATTGATTTTTCTGATAGGGGTAATAATTTTTTTTGAAGAGCGAGAGACAAGAGGAATATCCCAGTTGGGGCTGATGTTTTTAATTCTTTTTGACAAGTTTCTCCAGCCGAAACCAATTCAAAATTATTACTAAATATTTTCATTTCCTTAACTAATTTTTTTTCGGAAATAGTTTTTCCTAAAGTTGGAGTTTGTTCATTGTTTATTAAAAAATTGGTCTTTGCTGAAGAGAAATAAATATTGGATAAGGTTTCTTGGCTTTCTAAAACAATAATTAAATCCGCTTTTCCCTTAAGGACAAGGGGGGAATAAATTTTTTGACCAAAACGGATATTGATTTTAACTGAACCACCTCTTTGACTTAAGCCGTGGAGTTCAGATGTTTTAATGTCATAGCCAGAACTAAAAGCACTCTCGGCAATTATTTTGGCTAAGCTTATTAGTCCTTGTCCTCCAACTCCAGCAACTATAATATTAAAATTTTTATTTTTTCTTACCATAGTAAAGCCAACAAGGATGACTGGCGATAATAACCGAGACACCTTTTTGGTCTAAGAATTTTTCAGCTGTTTTAATAAAATCATTATAATTTTTCAAGGGATCTATTTTTTTCCAATTTTTTATTTCCAATGCTTTAATAATATTTTCAATTTTTATTCTTGGTTTTCCATTTTTTATTCCGGGGTGGGGCTGGTGTCCAGTCATAGCTGTAATTTGATTATCCAATATTATCAATAAGATATCGGACTCATTGTGAACACAATTTATTAGAGCTGGGATTCCAGAATGAAAAAAGGTAGAATCGCCGATAAAAGAAATAATTTTTTGTTTTTTGCCATTAGTTGCCTTGGCAATACCATGCCCAATTCCAATAGAGGAACCCATACAAGAAAGATAATCATAAAAACTATCAAAGCAAGTTGCAGCCATCATATAGCAACCAATGTCTCCGCCAAAGATAATATTTTTATATTTAGTAGTTGCTTTTTTTATTCCATTAAAAACATTCCAATAAGGACAGCCCGAGCAAAACCTTGGGAGATGTTTTATTGGATCAATTTCAATGTTTTTATTTTTTTTAATTTTCTTTCCAGTAATTTTAGCAAGGAGAGGAATTATATTTTCTGTTTTTAATTCTCCTATTTCTGATAGATAATTTTTACCGAAAATTTGGATTTTAGGATTAGTATTTTTAGCCAATCGTTCAACTTCTCTTTCTAAATATGGCTCTAACTCCTCAATAACTAAGACCTTTTTTAATCCAGTAACTGGTGAGCCAATAAACTTTTTAATTTTTTCTTCTGGTAAGGGATGAAAGAATCCTAACTTTAAAACAGGAATATCTAAGCTTAATTCTTTTAGGGACTCAATCGTGTATAAGTATGATATTCCAGAGGTGATGATGCCGACTTTTGAATTTTGAAAGCGATGAGACTTTGTCTCATCTTCACCTTCGTTTTCACCCTGTGAAAACTCGGTTTTTGAATTTAATTTGGATCTTTGGTTTTGGATTTTATTAAGAAATGATTTTTCCGAAACCTCATTTTTTATTTTATCTATTTTAGCGAGAAGTTCTTTTTTCATTTCTAAGACCCGGGGAGGCATTGTTACGAATTGATTTTTATTTTCAATAAATATCCCCTCTTTTTTGATAGCGGATATTTTTTTTAGTTGAACAACTGCTCTTTGGTGAGCGACTCTGGTTGTTAGTCGGACCATAACCGGGATTTTATATTTTTGAGAAACTTGAAAAGCAACTCCGACAAAATCCTTACACTCTTGAGGGTCGGCCGGTTCTAAAATAGGCATATGGGCTAATTGAGCAAAGGCTCGGGAGTTTTCTTCTGATTGAGCCGAGCTGTAGCAGGAGGGATCGTCGGCAACAACAATAACAGTCGGTCCTTGGGTTCCCGTATAGCAAAATGGCAATAGACTATCAGAGGCGACATTAAGACCAAAGTTTTTCATCGCTACTAATGTTTTTAAATTGGAAAAACTGGCTCCGATTCCAGCTTCCAAAGCGACTTTTTCATTAACGCTGTATTCAAAATAAAAATCCCCTTTCTTTGATTTTAATATATTTGAAAAACTGTCGCCGATTTCTGAAGCCGGAGTGCCGGGGTAAGTTGAAACAAATTGGACGCCAGATTCCAAAGCTCCTCGAACAATTGCTTCATTCCCCAAGAGAATTGTTTTTCCTGTTTTTCTTAAAATGTTTTCCATAGTATTCTTATTGTAGTTTTAAAATTGAAATTTGGCAAATTTTGTGGTAAAAAAAAGAATAGAGCTAAGCCCTCGTAGTTCAACGGATAGAATGCTGGCTTGCGGAGCCTGTGATAGAGGTTCGAATCCTCTCGGGGGCACTTTACTTTGGAGAGATATTAAGTTAAGTTATTTATATACCGAGCTTTCGCCAAGCGAAAGCGAAGGTGGAAAAGAAGGCGAAGCCTTCATTGACTTTATGACAAAAGAAATCAAAAATTTTTTAAAACCATTTTTGAAAGAAAACCTGCCGGGGATAAAACCGGGAGATACGATTAAGGTTTATCAAAAAGTTAAGGAAACGCTCGTTAAGGGGAAAGGGAAAACAGCCAAGAAAAAAGAAGAGGCAAAAGAAAGAATTCAGGTTTTTGAAGGAGTTGTTTTGGCAAGGAAGCACGGAAAGGGACTGAATGCCACAATAACGGTCAGAAAAATGGTCGGAGATGTCGGGGTGGAAAGAATTTTCCCTTTACATTCGCCGAGTATTGAGAAGATAGAAGTTGTTTCTCATTCAAAGGTGAGGCGGGCAAAACTTTATTATTTAAGGGAAAGAACTGGCAAGAGTGCCCGCTTAAAAAAGATAGCGGTTAAGAAAGAAAAAGATAGCAATGCCCAGGTGGCGTAATTGGTAACCGCGGCGGCTTGAGGAGCCGTGCTCTTTATGGGCGTGCGGGTTCAAGTCCCGCCCTGGGCACTAAGCACTTTGCTCAAAATTAAATATCAAAAATATAAACTAAAAATTTAAAAAAAGAGGGTAAAACCTCTTTTTTTATTTTTTTCTCTTGACAAATAAAAAGTCGTTGGAATATAATGAATTCAGGATATTAAAACCCGTCGTATTTAGGAAGGAAGGCGTTTATGCTTGTGCGTCCGTCTCTGTCTTACCAGTTTTCGAGTGTTTTTCATGTGGCGATCGTCGTGGCGATCGTCGGCAATCGCGGATTCTGATGGAGGGGGTAGGAGGAGATCCCTCCTACCCGATAACAAGAAGCCACTGATTTATTTCGGTGACTCAAAATATATATAAAGAGAGACAATGTCTCTCTTTTTTATTTTCCCTAATTTTATTTGAAAATTTTTCCGAAGTAAGTTATTATTCCATTGAGGGATGATTTTTTAAAATTTTAGCTTAAAAAGGGATTGGGTCAAAACAAGGGCGGGCACTTGGCGCAACCGGTTAGCGCGACTGTTTTACATACAGTAGGTTGAGGGTTCGAGTCCTTCAGTGCCCATATTAGAACGACTTAATGAGTTTACGAATTTAGTCGTTCTTATACCCTGAGGAGCGGAGCGACGAAGGGTAGTGAACAAATCAATTTTGGTATTTCAATTATGACTTGCTTCTGTTATATAATTAAATGTAATGACTCTTCTTTATATACTGGCGTCACGGAAAATTTAGAGAAAAGATTTAAAGAATACTTAGATAAAAAGGGAGCAAGGTATACAGCCAAACATAAACCAATAGAAATTTTATGGTATTTTAAATATAAAAGTAGAAAGGAAGCATTAAAAAAAGAAAGAGAAATTAAAGGGTGGAGACGAGAAAAGAAAATAGAGTTTATGAAAAATTGTCCTTCGGCTAAAGGCCTCAGGGCATAAGAAAAACTAAATTCGTTATCACTCATTAAGTTTTTCTAATGCCGTGGTAGCTCATGTAGTAGAGCGCAAAGCTGAAAACTTTGAGGTAGCCGGTGCATGTCCGGCCCACGGCACATTTTGAAAGGTCGTTCGGGATAGGTATTGAGGTGTAGGAGTGAGTAGCCCTTTGGACTAAAGTCCTCGGGGCATAAGAATAAGTAAGCTCATTTCATTCGATAACTTATTCTAATGTCCTTCGGCTAAAGGCCTCAGGGCATAAGAATAATTAAGCTCATTTCATTCGATAACTTATTCTAATGTCCTTCGGCTAAAGGCCTCAGGGCATAAGAATAAGTAAGCTCATTTCATTCGCTAACTTATTCTAATGCGGGTGTGGTATAACGGTTATTATATGATCTTGCCAAGATCAAGAAGAGGGTTCGATTCCCTTCACCCGCTCAAGCGAGGCGAAGCCAAGCGCAGAGCAAAAAAGAAAGCATAGCTTTCTTTGCCGCTCAAAATTTTACAAAGTAAAAACACAAGCGAAAAGAGATTTATCTCTTTGAGCCAAGCGCAGAGCCATCAATGACAGCGAAGCTGTCATTTCCACTCAACCCTTCGGGTTTCGCAAGCGAAGCACAGAGCCAAGATTTTGTAGTTATTTATTATTACTTAATGTATCTGTCAAATTTTTTGTTTCACAAAAATTTAGGTGGATGTAAGAACGACTAAACCCACCAACATTTATTAAGTCGTCTAATGGGCCCATAGCTCAGTTGGTTAGAGTGTCGGTATGGCATACCGAAGATCGAGGGTTCGAATCCCTCTGGGTCCACCAAGTGTAATTTTCTATCTGCCTTGACAAACATATCACATATGATATATAATGAAAATAAAGAATATAGATTAAAGTTTTATAAAAACAGCAAGACAAACAAAAGTTTAGTTTCAGAGTATATTGATAAATTAAAAAATAAAGATAAATCTAAAATATTAAAATACATTGAATTTTTAAGGGAAAACAAAGGGTATTTAGATGAACCTTATTCTAAGCATATCAAAGGTAAAATTAGAGAATTGAGAATAGATTTTAGCCCCAATAGATATAGATTTTTATATTTTATCTTTATTAAAAAGACCATTGTTATTCTTTCTGTTTTTTCTAAAAAGACCAAAAAAACACCAATGTCGGAAATTAAAAAAGCTGAAAATAATTATATAGATGTATTAAATAATCCACAAATATATGAATAAAAAAAATCAAAAGGCGGTAGATTTTCAAAAATATCTTGAAGGTCAGTTGAAAAATCCGGAAGTTAAAAAAAAATATAATGAGTATGGGAAACAATTAGAAATTGCTTATAAAATTTTGCAAATAAGAAAGAAAAAGAAACTCTCTCAAGCAGATTTAGCGAAAAAAATAGGCACAAAACAGAGCAATATCGCAAGAATGGAATCTGGTCAACAAAATTTTACCACTGACACTCTCCAAAAAATAGCTAATGTTTTTGGTTATAATCTTAAAGTTGATTTCATAAAATAAATTTTTTTTAACCTCAAAATATTTTTTGAATTTTTATTAATTTTTTATTTTTTAAAAGAAATATCGCTGAATCGTATGATTCAGCGATATAAAACAGCCAGTTTAAAAAAAATGTTATCTTGTTTCTACAAAGACAATTTCGTTGCTTCTGCTGTGATGAATAATGTTCATTTTGTTCTCAACAATGACTCCTTTGATATTATCAAATACCTTTACCCGTCCGTCTTTGAATTTTACAATAGTTTGCTTAATAGGGGCAGACATAAACCCTCCTGCATCAACATTGTATTCCACTTTAATAACTACGCCACTAATCTGCATAGAAGGGGTATTGAAGAAAATTATTAAGAAAATCCCCACCAGAAAAAACACTAACAATAATAATATTGTCTTATCCATTTTCTTACCCATTTTTGACTCCTTTTTTGTTAAAGTTCTATTTTATTAGCACAATTACTAATTTTTTATTATAGCAAATTATCCAATACAGGTCAAGACCCGGTGAATAGAAAATCAGGCAATTGCTCGCCTGAAAGTTTAAACCTCCGCTTTAACGGAGGAGGGCCAAAAAGGTCATTTGTAAATATATTGTAGTAAATCAAAATTCCTTGTCAATATAACATTGTCTATTGACAATTTTTTTTATAAATTACAATAAGATTGTAATACAAAGTATTACAGAATTATGCGTCAAATAATTAACATATCTTTGCCCGAAGAAATGGCAAAAACAGTTGAGGAGACCGTTAAGAGGAGAAACTATGCCAGTAAAAGTGAATTTTTTCGCGATATTTTAAGAATGTGGCTGGAAGGGAAACTCTTAAAAGAATTATCTGAAAGTCGCAAAGAAATAATTTCCGGCAAGGGTAAAATCTTAATATCTTTGAAGAATTTGAAATAGATTCTATGAAGATTTACTATTCAGGTAAATTTGCCCGTGAATATCGTAAATTGCCTTTATCTGTTAAAAAAAATGCTGAAGAAAAAGAAAAGATTTTCAGAAAAAATCCTTTGGACAAGAGATTAAAGGTCCACAAACTAAAGGGAGGACTAAAGGATTTTTGGTTTTTTTCTATAAACGACAATTATAGAATTATTTTTGAATTTATATCCAAGCAAGAAATTTGGTTTCATTCGACAGGGACCCACGGTATCTATAAATTATGGGATTGAATTTAAAAATCAAATTTTTGATTGCTATTGACATTGATTTAACCATTGTATATACTTTGGGTAGTCTATGAGGGATTACCCTCATCTACGAACTCACAGGGTGAGTCGAAGAGATAAATATCTTCTTCATCTCTCGTTATCGCTTGGGTGAGTGAGTGAAGATGAAAGTAATCTTTCATCGCTTCACCCTTCGCTAACGAACTTTTACGAAGCAAAAGCTCGCTGGCGATGAAGCTAAAGCTTCATCTATGAGTCCACGAAGTGGACGAATAAAGATGAGGGCGAAGCCCTCATCGCTTGACTCGCTCACTTTGTTCGTTTGTAGGCGATGACAACTTCGTTGTCATCTTGGCTCAACCCTTCGGGTTTCGTAGTCAATGAATGCAAGGCATTCATTTCCACTCGCTTTCGCTTTGCGAAAGCTCGGTCAGGTCAAAGAGAACTTCGTTCTCTTTTCCACTCACCCGCTTCGCGGGTTCGTATATGAAGGCAATAATTAATATAAAAACAGATAAAGAGATAAAACAAAATGCCCAAAAAATTGCAGAAAAGTTAGGGTTGTCTTTGAGTGCGGTTATTAACGCTTATTTAAGACAATTTGTCAGGAATAAAGAGGTGCATTTTAGCGTTGTCTCAAAAATGTCTCCGGAGTTGGAAAATCTTTTGGGTAAGATAGAGTTTGATATTCAAAGAGGCAAAAATATTTCTAAGACCCTTTCTTCTAAAAAAGAACTTAAAAATTATTTTGCCTCTTTATGAAAATTCGTTTTCACAAGAATTTTGAAAAACAATATAAAAAATTAAAAAAGAAAGAGCAAGAAAAATTGCGAGAGAAATTAGAATTATTTATAGAAAAGCCATTTGATTCTCAACTTAATAATCATCCCTTGAAAGGAAAATATACCGATTATAGAAGTATTAATATTACAGGGAATTTAAGAGCCATTTATAAGTATATTAACGACGAAGAATCTATTTTTGTTGTTGTAGACACTCATAGCAATCTATATGAATAGTGATTTATAGAAATATTTTTTATTTTTTTTAGTATGGAAAATTGTATTTTTTGTAAAATCGTAAAAAAGGAAGCCCCGGCCGATATAATCTATGAAGATGATGATGTTATTTGTTTTTTGCCAAAAGATATAGAGATCTACGGGCACACCTTGGTTGTTCCTAAAAAACATTATGTTAATCTCTATGATATCCCGGCGGATGTTTTGAGTAGGGTTATGGAAGTTGCCCGAAGATTAACTTCGGAATACAAGAAAAAAATCGGGGCGACTGGAATGAATTTATTACACGCCAGCGGAGCGGAGGCCCATCAATCAGTTTTTCATTTCCATCTTCATCTATTTCCAAGATTTAAAGACGATGGCCTAAATACTTGGCCAAAATTGGAAAAAATTGAGATAGATAGAAAAGAACTTTGGCAAAAACTACGAATAAATTAAAATTATTTTTTATTGACTTTATATTCTATGAGGATATAATTAGACCATATGTCAAGACAATTTACAGCAGTATATAAAAAAAGCGGAAAATGGTATCTTGGTTGGGTTGAAGAAATTCCAGGAGTGAATACTCAAGGAAAAACCCTCAAAGAAGCGAAAGAAAATCTTAAAGAAGCCCTTTTGTTAATTCTTGAAACCAATCGTTTGGTTAATAAAAAATACCTTACTAAAGGCAAGGTGACTAGGGAACCTCTTTCAGTTTCTATTTAAAACACTATTAATATTCTTTTTCACTGCGTGAAAACTTGGTGTTTTGCGATGAACACTTCGTGTTCATCTTAACCTTCGTTTTCACTGCGTGAAAACTCGGTATTTTGCGATGAACACTTCGTGTTCATCTTAACCTTCGTTTTCACTGCGTGAAAACTCGGTATTTTG
>Ga0265594_1000812_pt1 | contig 25252 bp, 37 predicted proteins | sample saktaG_11_FD_190147 | JGI IMG/M metagenome (GOLD analysis project Ga0265594, IMG submission 190147) | Saline water microbial communities from Sakinaw Lake, British Columbia, Canada - sak_2011_5_24_80m | ecosystem: Environmental > Aquatic > Non-marine Saline and Alkaline > Saline ... | reverse complement strand
GAAGAACCGGTATCGGTTTGAAACATCCTAAAACGCCCTGGGGCAAGCCGGCTCTGGGGGTGAAAACCAGAAAAAGGAAGAAATGGACCAATAAATTGATTATTCAAAGAAGAAAAGGTAAAAAGAAATAATAATATGCCGAGATCATTAAAGAAAGGTCCTTTTACGGACGAAAAATTACTGAAAAAAATAAAGAATTTGAAAGTAGGCGGGAATGAAGTCATTAAAACCTGGTCAAGGCGTTCTGTTATCACGCCAGAAATGATCGATTTTACCTTTGGTGTTCACAATGGAAAAGAATTCATCACGGTAAGAGTGACGGAAAATATGGTCGGTCATAAACTGGGGGAATTCGCTTCGACAACCAAATTCGGCCGGCACGGCGGCAAAATGCAGAGGGAATTGGAAACGAAAGCAACGGCCGGACAGAGCACCGAAGCAGCTAAAAAATAACGGGTAAAAATAATTCAAAAATATGCCGGTTTCCGTAAAATTAAATTATTTAAGAATAGCTCCCAGAAAAGTCCGTTTGCTGGCGGATTTGGTCAGAGGCAAGTCGGTTCAGGAAGCTCTGGATACTTTGAATTTCACCGTTAAAAAATCAGCCAGGCCTTTACTGAAGCTTTTAAAACAGGCCGTAGCCGATGCTAAAAATAATTTTCAATTGGAGACGGCTGATTTGTATATTTCAAAGATCACGGTGGATGAGGGTCCGAAAAACAAAAGATGGCGGCCCAGATCCCGAGGCAAGGCCTATGAGATTCAGAAAAAAACTTCTCACATTACCGTAGTCCTCGGAGAAAAAACGAAAACCGGAAAAAAAGGCAAAAAAGCCAAAGGGGCGGCTGAAAAAGTTCAAACCGTTGAACCGGTCGTAGAAAAAGCCGCTGTGGAGGAAAAAACTCCGTTCCAGATAAAACCTTCGGCTAAATGGAAAAAATTCGAACCGGCTGATAAAAGAAGAAAAATGGAAACAGGAAAGGAAACGGTTAAAAAAATATTCAAGCGTAAAGCGTTTTAAATATTGAAATAAGTCGAAAATTCATTAATTTATGTCTCATAAAGTTCACCCAAAAGCATACAGATTGAAAAACTTGGCTGATTGGAATTCCCGCTGGTTCAACAGGAAAAAATTTACCGAATATTTGGAAGATGATTTTAAAATCAGGGATTTTCTCAAAAAGAAAATCAGAAAATTCGGGGTGGAAAAAATCGAAATTGAAAGGTTTACCGGAAAATTGAACGTGATCATTTTCAGCGCCAAGCCGGGATTGATCATCGGGCGGGGTGGCAGCGGGGTTGAAGAATTAAAAAAAATGCTGCAAACGGTTTTAAACAAGAAAAAGCCGTTGGCCGTTAAAGATGCCAAGAACAAGACCGAAATAAGGATTGAAATCAGGGAAATCAAGGACGTCTGGTCTTCCGCTTCTTTAACGGGTCAGTATATCGCCCAGCAAATCGAAAAAAGGTTTCCTTTCAGGAGAGTTTTAAAACAGTCCCTGGACAAAGTCATGTCATCCAGGCAGGTGAAAGGAGCCAGAATCGAGGTATCCGGCCGTTTGAACGGAACGGAAATAGCCAGGCGGGAATGGCTGCAGAAAGGCAGATTGCCGCGCCAAACCTTAAGGGCTGACATTGATTTCGCCATAGAAGAAGCTTATTGCACTTACGGGACGATAGGCATAAAGGTTTGGATTTACAAAGGGGAAAAATTCGAAGAGTAACCGCTTAAGCGAAGTCTCGTCATTCATGTCCATATTAATGCCCAAAAAAGTCAAACATCGGAAATGGCACAAAGGAAGGTCAAAAGGAAAAGAACTCAGAGGAACTTCTTTGGATTTCGGTTCTTTCGCTTTGATGTCTTTGACCACCCGTTGGGTTTCAGCCAGGCAGATCGAGGCGGCCAGGCGGGCCATTCTCAGATATCTTAAAAAAGGAGGAAAGCTTTGGATCAGGATTTTTCCGGATAAACCGGTGACGAAAAAAGGTACGGAAGTTCCCATGGGCGGAGGCAAAGGATCAGTCGACCATTATGTTTTTGCCGTGAAAGCGGGCAGGATTATTTTCGAACTGGACGGCATTAAAGAAGAAACGGCCAGAGAGGCCTTCAGAAAAGCTTCGGATAAATTGTCGGTCAAGACGAAATTCATAAAACGTTAAAAAAACAGATACTCAATGAATTTTCAATTCATTTCAATTTTCAATAAATTTTCAATTTATTTCAATGATTAGCGAATTGCGCAAAAAAAGCGAAGAAGAGATGCAAAAGATTTTGAAAGACGACCGGGAAAAATTGAAACAGCTCAGGTTTGATTTGGCTGCCGGCAAGGTGAAAAACGTCAGGGAAATCCGCAAGATTAAAAAAGAAGTGGCCAGAATATTGACGCTTTTAAAACAAAGTAAATAATCATTCCATTATTTTTATGCCGAAAAAACAATTAAAAGGAAACATTGTTTCCAATAAAATGCAGAAGACGGTTACGGTCAAGGTTGAACGGCTGAAAGAACATAAGAAATACAAAAGAAGATTCAGGCTTCACAAGAATTACAAAGCCCATGTTGAAAACAGTGGCGATTATGAAATCGGCGATAAGGTCGTGATTGAAGAAAGCCGGCCGATGTCGAAAGATAAAAAATGGAAGGTAATTAAAAAGATTTAATTCTATGGTACAATCGCGCACCATGCTGAAAGTCATAGATAATACCGGAGCCAAAATTATCCAGTGTTTTAACGTTTTAGGCGGGACCAGAAAGCGTTCGGCTCAGATCGGCGACATTATCGTGGCCGTTGTCAAGGAAGCCGAGCCCAGAAGAATCGTCAAAAAACACGAAATTGTCAGGGCGGTCATAGTCCGCCAGAAAAAGAATTTCCGGAGAGCCGACGGCACTTATATCAGATTTGATGAGAATGCGGCCGTAATTTTGGACGGAAAAACCAAAGAGCCGAAAGGAGGAAGAATCACCGGCCCCTTGCCGAGAGAGATTAAAGAAAAAGGTTTTGATAAAATAGCCAATTTGGCAACGGAGATAATATAAAAAAACGATGAAAATCAAGAAAAATGATACAATTATAGTGATTTCCGGGAAAGACCGGGGGAAAAAAGGCAAAGTATTACAGGTTTTTCCGAATGAGAACAGAATAATAGTGGAAGGAATCAATTTGAGGAAAAGGCACCGCAAGCCGAAAAAGTCGGGTGAAAAAGGGCAAATTGTCACTTTGCCGGCCGCTATTGCCGTATCCAATGCGAAATTGATTTGTCTTAAATGCGGCCAGCCGTCCAGATTGTCTTACAAAATAAACCAAGGTAAAAAGTACCGGATTTGCAAAAAATGCGGACAAGAAACATAATTGTTTATGAGTAAACTGCAGGAAAAATATAAAAAAGAAGTTGTGCCGGCCCTGATGCAAAAATTCGGCTATAAAAGTCCGATGGCCGCGCCTAAAATCGAAAAAGTGGTGGTAAACACCGGCTACGGCAGGCAGGTGGCAGACAAAACGAACGAAGAACAGAAAAAGATGACCGATTTTATTTTGGGGGAACTCGGCTTGATTTGCGGACAGAAAGCCGTCAAAACATACGCTAAAAAGGCGATTTCAAGTTTCAAACTTCGTCAGGGCATGCCGATCGGAGCTAAAGTCACTTTACGCGGTAGAAAGATGGCGGATTTTTTGGAAAGGTTCATTAATCTTGCTTTACCCAGAACAAGGGATTTCAAAGGCATTTCTCCTGAATCGATCGATAAACAGGGCAATCTGACCGTCGCCGTCAAAGAGCATATTACTTTTCCCGAAATTTTGCCGGAAAAAGCCAGAAATATTTTCGGTCTGGAAATAACCGTCGTTACCACGGCCAAAAATAAAGAAGAAGCAATAGAATTGTTTAAATTATTGGGATTTCCGATTAAATCGTAAAATTATGGCTACCAAAGCGCAAATAGCAAAATCCAAAAGAAAACCGAAATTCAAAAGTCGAGTGGTCAAACGATGTTTCAGATGTGGCAGAAAAAGAGCTTATATGAGAAAATTCGGGCTTTGCCGCATTTGTTTCCGGGAAATGGCCAATCAGGGATTAATTCCTGGAGTTAAGAAATCTTCATGGTAAAAACATATGATTACTGATCCAATTGCCGACATGTTAAATAAAATAAAGAACGCCCAGGCGGTTTGCCATCCAACGGTCGAGGTGCCTTTTTCCAATTTGAAATATGAAATCGCCGAGATTTTAAAGAAGCAGGGTTTTGTCGAGAAAGTCGAAAAAAAAGGCAGGAAAACGAAAAAGACGATCGAGATCGTTTTGAAATATCAAGATAAAAATCCGGCCATCTTGGGGTTGAAGAAAGTTTCCAAGCCCGGACAAAGGATTTATTTCGATTCAGCCGGAATAAAAAGGAAAAAAGTCAAAGGAGATTACGGCATATCCGTCATTTCCACCTCCAAGGGGCTGATGACGAACAAAGAGGCGAGAAAGCAGAAAATAGGAGGAGAAGTAATCTGTGAAATTTGGTAAATTGAATTCCGCATAAATTAAACTATCTTATGAGTAGAGTAGGCAAAAAACCAATCATAATACCGCCGGGAGTGGAAGTTAAAATAGACGGCGGGAAAGTAAGGGTCAAAGGTCCTCGGGGCGAAATTTCAAAGGAATTCCGTCCTGAAATTGGAATCGGCTTAGCCGGCGATAAGATTTTGGTTTCTTTGAAATCCGGCGAAACCGGCAAGAAAAAATTCGTCGGCAGCCAGGCTAAAAAAATAAAATCCTTTTGGGGATTGACCAGAATGCTGATTGCCAATATGATTGAAGGAGTTACCGTCGGTTTCGAAAAAAAATTGGAGATCGAAGGAGTCGGGTTCAAGGCGGAGGCAACGGAAAAAGAACTCGTTTTATCCGTCGGCTTCAGCCATCCGGTCAAACTGAAAATTCCCGAAGGAATGAAAGTTGCCTTGGATAAAAAAACGATTACCGTTTCCGGAATCGACAAGGGATCAGTCGGCCAATTCGCTTCAAATATAAGAAAAGCAAAGCCGCCCGAACCGTATAAAGGAAAAGGCATAAGATATGCGGGGGAAATAATCAGAAGAAAAGTCGGCAAGAGGGTGGTGACGGCCGGCGGAAAATAAAGAGTTGTAAGTCGCATTTATATGTTGGAAAAAGAGGAAAAAAGGCGCAAGCGCCACAAAAAAATCAGAGCGAAAATTTTCGGGACGGCTCTTGTCCCCCGGCTTTCTGTTTTCAAGTCGGAAAAGCATATTTATGCTCAACTGATAAACGATGAAAAAGCCGAAACCATGGCCGCGGCCGATGATTCGGAATTCAAGAAAAACCGCGAGAAGAAAATTGATAAAGCCAAAAAAGTCGGAAAATTGATCGCCGACCTGGCTAAAAATTTGAAAATCGAAAAAGTCGTTTTTGACAGAGGTGGCTATAAATATCACGGTAGAATAAAGGCCTTGGCTGATGGGGCGAGAGAAGCCGGCCTGAAATTTTAAAATAAATTCATTTACCGAGCCCTGCAGGGCGAAGGTGAAGATGAGAACGCAGTTCTCATCGCCTAATATTTACTTCTATGATCAGAGAAAAAACAGGAAAAAAAGAATACGGCCGATCCTCTTTCTCCAGAAACAGGGAGATCAAGGATGAGTTTGAATCCAAGCTTTTGGATTTGGCGAGAGTGACGAGGGTTACCGCCGGCGGCAAGCGCCTCAGATTCCGGGCCGTGGTCGTTGTCGGAAACAAGCAGGGCAAAACCGGCATCGGAGTGTCAAAGGGTTCGGATGTGGCCCAGGCAGTGGAAAAAGCGACCAGATTGGCCAAGAAAAATTTAATCACGGTTCCTTTGACTGAAGGAGAGACGATTCCCCATGAAGTTTATGCCAAATTCGGAGCGGCCAAAGTCATTATTAAACCCCAAAAAAAGGGAAGGGGACTGGTGGCCGGCGGAGCGGTGAGAATTATCTGTTCTTTGACCGGAATAAAAAATATCTCTTCCAAAATTTTAGGCAGGACCACCAATAAATTGAACAACGCCCAAGCTGTCATGGCTGCCTTTAAAAAATTGAAAGTTAAAAAAGAAAAAGTTGAAAAAACGGCATAAACATGCAATTACACCAATTAAAACCAATTCATAAGGCGAAAAAAGCCAAGAGAGTCGGTCGTGGCGGAAAAAGAGGCACTTATTCCGGCCGCGGCCAGAAAGGACAAAGATCCCGGGCCGGAAGAAGATTCCAACCGGCTGTCCGCGAACTGATTAAAAGGTACCCGAAATTGAAGGGCTACAGACACAAATCCAGCCTTCAGCGGGGATTTTCCGCTGGAAAAGAAATCGCCATTTTGAATTTGGAAATTTTGGAGAAAAAATTCAAAGCGGAAGAAAAAGTCAATGCCGAAACGCTGTTGGAAAAAGGCCTGATTTCCAAAACATCGGGCAAAACGCCGAAAGTCAAAATTTTGGGCAAAGGAAAAATAACCAAAGCGCTGAATTTCGAGAACTGCTTGATTTCAAAAAGCGCCAAAGAGAAAATAGAGAAATGCGGCGGCAGCGTCAAAATCGGCAGTTAAAAACCAACCGTGGCCATGTGGTATCAAAAAATCATCCAAATATTCAAAGTAAAAGATTTAAGAAATAAGATTCTTTTCGTCTTGGCAATTTTCGCCATTTTCAGATTAATGGCCAATATTCCCATTCCGGGAATCGGCCTGGAAAAAATACGGGAATTTTCCCAAGCCAATCAGCTTTTCGGCCTTTTAAATCTTTTTACCGGAGGAGCTTTGGACAATCTTTCGATCATCATGCTGGGGCTCGGACCCTACATCACCGCCACGATCATCATGCAATTGCTGACCATGATATTCCCGGCTTTGGAGAAAATTTATAAAGAAGAAGGCGAACAGGGCAGGGCGAAATTCAACCAATACGGCAGAATTTTGACGGTGCCCTTCGCTTTTCTCCAAAGTTACGCCATGCTCGTTCTTTTTCAGCGCCAGCAGATAATCGAGCAGCTTTCTTTTGAATTGATCATTACTTCGATTTTAACCGTGACGGCCGGCACTTTATTTCTGATGTGGTTGGGAGAGTTGATTTCCGAGAAAGGCATCGGCAACGGCGTATCACTTTTGATTTTCGCCGGCATCGTGGCCGACGTGCCGAACAGCGTCAGGCAGATGATGCTTACCTGGGACCCGGCCAAGATTCCTTCTTATTTGTTTTTCTTTGCCATGGCTTTGGTTATTACAGCCGGCGTGGTTTTGGTTAATGAAGGGCGCCGCAATATTCCGATTTCTTACGCCAAAAGAGTCAGGGGTACAAAAATGTACGGGGGAGTGTCTACTTATCTGCCGCTGAACATCAATCCGGCCGGAGTAATTCCCATTATTTTCGCTTTATCAATTATGCTTTTGCCGGGAATGGTTGCCAGTTTTTTAGGGGGAATGGAAGGAATCGTCGGCACTATCGCTCAAGGAGTGAACAAAGCTTTTCAGAATATGTGGTTTTACGGCATTTCGTACTTTCTACTGGTCGTGCTTTTCACTTATTTTTATACTGCCGTCACTTTTGACCCTAAAGCCATTTCCTCCAATCTGCAGAAAATGGGCGGATTTATTCCCGGCATCAGGCCGGGAGAAAGCACCGCCAATTTCATGTATTTTATTCTGAACAGGGTTTTACTAGTCGGCGCCTTGTTTTTGGGCTTTATCGCGGTCATACCTTCGATTATCGCCGGAATAACCGGCGTTATGGTTTTCCAATTCCTGATCGGCGGTACCGCTTTGTTGATCGTGGTTTCCGTGGTTTTGGACATTATGCGTCAGGTTAACGCCCAATTGCAGATGCGGGAATACGAAACTTTTTAATTTTTTAAAAAAAATAGTTTATGGCTGGAAAAAACAAGCAAAAAGTAATCATTCTATTGGGTTCTCCGGGATCGGGCAAAGGGACCCAGGGTGAACTTTTGTCCGAAAAGATGAATTTATATTATTTTGAAACCAGCAAAATATTGGAAGATAAATTCACCCGGAAAGAAACATCCGGTAAAAATTGGATAAAGATCGACGGGAAAACTTACCATTTCAAAAAAGAAAAGGAATTATGGGAAAACGGGTTGCTTTGCAGTCCGCCTTTCGTGACTTTTTTGGTGGTGGAAAAAATCAAAGAATTATTCAAAGCCGGCAAAAGTTTGATTTTGTCCGGTTCTCCCCGTACTCTTTACGAAGGGGAGAGGTTGATTCCTTTTTTGAAAAAGTTTTACAAAAGGGAAAATATCGAAGTGATTCTACTTGAGCAGAGCGCCGAAACTTCAATTTTCAGAAACAGCCATCGGAGAATCTGCCGGCTGATGCGACACCCGATTCTCTACACCAAAGAAACGGCCCGGCTAAAAAAATGCCCTATCGACGGTTCGGAATTGATGAAAAGAAAAGGGCTGGACAATCCGGAAACCATAAAAGTCAGGCTGAAAGAATACAGAGAAAGGACTTTTCCTTTGATTGAATTGTTCAAAAAAGAAAAATTAAGAATGAAAAGAATCAACGGAGAAAAACCGCCGGCTGACGTTTTCCGGGATATTCTGAAAGCTTTAAAATAACGGTTGAGGGCGAAGAGAATTTCGTTCTCTTCTTCATCTTCGCCTCTTCGGAGGCTTGATAAATGATTTCCATCAAAACTCCGGAAGAAATAAGAATAATGGTCGAAGGGGGAAAAATCCTGGCAGGAATCATGGAAGAATTGAAGAAAAAGGTAAAGCCGGGAATCACCACGAAAACATTAGACAGGCTCGCCGAGAGCCTGATTTTAAAATCTGGCGGAAAATGTTCTTTCAAAGGTTACGAAGATTTTCCCGCCTGCCTTTGCACTTCGATCAACGAAGAAATCGTCCATGCCATTCCTTCTGACCGGAAAATAACGGCTGGGGATATTATTTCTCTTGATTTAGGAATTTTGTTCAAAGGTTTCCATACTGATATGGCCGTCACCTTGCCTGTGGGAAAAATAGAGCCGGAAGTTTCCAGATTGATCAGGACGACGAAAAGAACTCTGACCGAAGGGATCAAGGAAATAAAACCGGGCAAGACCATCGGCCATCTCAGCCGGGCCATCCAGGCTTATGCCGAATCCCAGGGTTTCAGCGTTATCCGCGAACTTTGCGGCCACGGCATCGGCAGAGAAATTCACGAAGATCCCCAAATACTTAATTATTTTTCAAAAGCAGCCAAGGATAAGGAAAGGACTTTTGATTGTAAAGAAAGCGGTCCTGAAATCAAAGAAGGAATGGTTTTGTGTTTGGAGCCGATGATTGCCGTCGGTGGCTGGCGGATTGAAGAAAGCGGGGACGGCCATGGTTTTAAGACGGCTGACGGTTCTTTATCCTGCCATTTTGAGCAGACGATTGCCGTAACGAAAAACGGAGCAAAAGTTCTGACTCCCTGTTCGCTTTAGAAATTGGCGGAATTTTCAATGAAATGTTAAAATAATCCAATATGCGTCTTTCAATAATTATTCCCGTTTATAACGAAGAAAAACGCTTGCCCAAGACCTTGAAAGACATCGACGGTTATCTGTCAAAACAGCCGTACGATTACGAAATCTTGGTTGTTGACAACGGTTCGACTGATAAAACCGTTCAATTCGTCAAAGATTCGGCGGAACGGATCAGGGGATTGAAATTAATCGAGGGTTCTTCCAAGCGGGGCAAGGGTTTTGCCGTCAAAAAAGGCATGCTGGCGTCTCAAGGCGATTTCAGGATTTTCGTCGATGCCGACAATTCCACTTCGCTTGACCAGATTGAAAAAATGTGGCCGGAATTTGAAAAAGGCTGCGATATCGCCATCGGTTCGAGAGACGTCAAAGGAGCGGTTTTGGATCCTCCCCAGCCCTGGCTGAGGGATATGGTTTTAGGAGAAGGTTTCAAACTCTATCGGAAATTAATCATCGGCCTTTGGGGAATTCAGGATACCCAATGCGGCTTCAAATGCTTCACTAAAAAAGCGGCCGAAGAAATCTTCCCGAAATGCAAAATCGAGGATTTCGCTTTTGACCCAGAGATTTTGGTTATCGCCAAAAAACACGGCTATAAAATAAAAGAAATTCCGGTTCATTGGAAAAACGACTTGGAAAGCAAAGTTAATTTCAAAAGCATCTTAAATATGGCTTTGGATTTGATCAGAATCAAATTAAATTTAATCAAAGGAATGTATGATTAATAAATCTTCAACGATTAAAAAACAGGTTAAAAAGTTTCCTTCCGAACTTCGTTTTGATTTGGTTTCCAAGGATTGGGTGGTTATCGCCACCGGCCGGGCCAGGAAGCCGGAGACGTTCAAACGGGAAAGAAAGAAGAATAAAGAGCCGGCCGGTAAAGACTGCCCTTTTTGCGGAGACGGCGTCCGGGAAAAAGCGATTCTCGCTTTTTTCCGAGGAAAAGATATCTCTTCTGAAAAAGGATCGAAGGACTGGACGACCGCAGTTATTCCCAATAAATATCCAGCTTTTATTCCTAATTCTGAATTGGCGGAAAGAAAAGAAGGGCCTTTTTACGAGAAAATGAACGCTGTCGGTTTTCACGAAGTGGTCATTACCCGCGACCATTGTAAGTCTTTGGGCCAGTTCAAAGAAGTCAGTGAAGTGAAGGAGGTTTTCGACATTTACCAGAAAAGATATTTGGATCTGATGAATAAGGATTTCGTCAATTATATCTCAATTTTCCATAATCACGGTTCGGAAGCCGGCGCCTCGATTTTCCACCCCCATTCGCAGATAATCACCACTCCTTTGATTGACATTGATTTGAATAAGGCTTTGACCAACTCGGCAAGATATTACAAAAAAACTAAAAAATGCATTTATTGCGAGATGAACAAATGGGAGCTGAAAGTTAAAAAAAGAATAGTTTTTGAAAATAAGCATTTTTCCGCCCTTTGCCCCTTTGCTTCGAAATCCGCTTTTCAGGTTATTATTTCTCCGAAGTCGCATCTTTCTTATTTTGAAAGGATTACCGAGGAAGAAAAATGGCAGTTGAGCGAGATTTTTCAGAAAGTTTTGGCCAAAATCCACAAAGGGTTGTCCGACCCCGCCTATAATTTTTATCTGCATACTGTTCCCTGCGACGGGAAAAAATACCCCTTTTACCACTGGCATTGGACGATTTTGCCGAAAACTTCGACTTGGGCCGGTTTTGAAATAGGCACCAGGATGGAAATTTCCACCATTGAACCGGAAAAGGCCGCTGCCTACTTAAGAAATCAAAAATGAAATCTTTAATCGTAGCAAATTGGAAGTGTAATCCTGCGGCACTAAAAGAGGCAAAAACCCTCTTTAATTCGGTTGAGAAAGGAATTAAAAACATTAGAAATGCGGAAATGGTAATTTGTCCGCCGTTTGTTTATCTATCCGAATTGAAAAGAATGAAAAACAAGCGGTCAAAGATAAAATTGGGCGGCCAGGACGTTTTCTGGGAAAATGCTGGCGCTTATACCGGTGAAGTATCCCCTGAAATGCTGAAAGATTCAGGCGCGGAATACGTCATCGTCGGACACTCGGAAAGGAGGAAATACCAGAAAGAAACGGACGAAGCGATAAATAAAAAATTGAAGGCCGCTTTAAGCGTCGGTTTGAAAGCGATTTTGTGCGTAGATAACGTTTCCCAGATTAAAAAAGATTTAAACGGCCTGACTGGAAACCTTCTTTTAAATCTGGTCATCGCTTACGAGCCGATTTTCGCCATCGGCACGGGAAAAGCCTGCAGTGTGGAAAGAGCTGAAAAAATGAGAATGTCGATAAAGGAAAAACTGAATAAAAAAAATATTCCTGTTCTTTACGGCGGCAGTGTCAATTCTCAAAATGCCGCCGGCTACCTCGAAAAAGGAGGTTTCCAGGGTCTTTTAATCGGCGGCGCTTCTTTGAAAATTGAAGAATTTTCAGGAATCATCAGAAGGGTTGATCGTTGATTAAATTTCAGAAAATTGATAAGATGGCTAACTATGGAAGAAAAGATTTTAAACGGTTATTTTTTTAACCCTACCAAGGGAAACGTCGAAATAAGCGGCGTGATTGGAGAAATAATCAGCTATATTTCCGAGAAACCGGAGAAATTTTACGAGATTATCGTTGGCTGTGATTCTTCTTCAGGAGAAGAGCCTCATTTTCCGGTGGTTTTGGTTATTTTGAGAAAAGGCGAAGGCGGCAGGTTTTTCATTAAAAAAATCGCTTATAAAGGAAGAAAATTTTACAATTGGAAACAGAGAATTTTGGAAGAAGTTTTGCTTTCCTGCCAGCTGGCTCTTTATTTCAAGGATAACTTTGAAAAAGAAATGAAAAAATTCGAAAAAGAAAATTTTTCTTTTCAATTCCGTTATATTCACGCCGACGTCGGAGAAAACGGCCAAACAAAAGACATGATCAAGGAAATCACCGGCCTGATCAGAGGCAACGGCTTTGAACCGAAAATAAAGCCGGAATCTTTCGTCGCTTCAACGGTGGCCGACAGATTTTCTTAACGGAAAATTTTAATCTTCAATGAATTTTTAATTCATTTCAACTTTCAATTAATCCTTGATTAATTTCGGTCTTCAATGAACTCAAAAGAAATAAGACGAAAGTTTTTGCAATTTTTCGAAGAAAAAGGGCATACCCTTATTCCGGGCGCTTCTTTGATTCCGGAAAACGATCCGACGACTTTGTTCGTCGGTTCAGGTATGCAGCCTTTGGTTCCGTATTTGCTGGGCGAAAAACATCCTTTCGGAAAACGTTTGGCGAACTGTCAGAAATCTTTCAGAGCGGCAGACATTGAAAGCGTGGGAGATAATCGCCATACCACTTTTTTCGAAATGCTCGGCAACTGGTCGCTGGGAGATTATTTCAAAAAAGAACAGCTTAACTGGATTTTTGATTTCTTAACCGGTGCGCTGAATATAGACCCCGGCCGCCTTTACGTTACGGTTTTTCGGGGGAATAAAGAAATCGGCATTGAAAAAGACAGCCAATCGGCGGAAATTTGGAAAGAAATATTTTCCCGAAAAGGCATTGAAGCGCAGGACTTAGATTTCAGCGAAAAAAAAGGGATGGAAAACGGCCGGATTTTCTATTTCGATGAAACGAAAAACTGGTGGTCAAGAAGCGGCTTGCCGAGGGATATGCCGCTCGATGAGCCCGGCGGACCGGACAGCGAGATTTTTTACGATTTAGGTGAGGATCTGAAACGCCATGAAAATTCTGTCTGGAAAGACAAGCCCTGCCACGTCAATTGCGACTGCGGAAGATTTATCGAGATAGGCAACAGCGTTTTTATGGAGTACATTAAAACCGAAAAAGGTTTTGAAAAACTGCCTCAGAAAAATGTTGACTTCGGAGGGGGACTGGAAAGAATAAGCATGGTTGTCCAGGGGAAAACGAATGTTTTTGAAACTGATTTGTTCATCGGTATTCTGAATAAAATCAAGGAATTGTCCGGAGGAAAAGAATATCAAGACAATGTCAAAGTTTTTGAGATAATCGCCGACCATGTCAAAGGAGCCGTTTTCGTGATTTCCGAAGACGTTTTACCGTCAAATACTGAGCGAGGCTATATTTTAAGAAGGCTGTTGAGAAGAGCCGTCCGCTACGGCAAAATGTTGAAAATGCCAGGAGATTTTTTACTGCCGTTGGGCCGGCAGGTGATCGAAATCTATCAGGATATTTACCCCGAGGTTAAAGCGAAAGAAGAAGAAATTTTAACCGTCATTCAAAAAGAGAAGGAAAAATTCGAAGAAACTCTTCAAAAAGGACTGAAGCAATTCGAAAAAATTGCCGAAAAAGGAAGCATTTCCGGGGTTGACGCCTTTCATTTGTACGACACTTACGGTTTTCCTTTGGAACTGACGATCGAGCTGGCCAGGGAAAAAAGATTGGAGGTTGACGAAAGCGAATTCAAAAAAGCTTTTAAGAAACATCAGGAAATTTCCCGGGCCGGTGCAGCAAAGAAATTCGGCGGCGGGGGAGAGTTTTCACCAAAGCTCCATACCGCCACTCATTTGCTTCATGCCGCTTTGAGGAAAGTTTTGGGAGAGCATATCAGACAAATGGGTTCAGATATCACCGCCCAGCGTTTAAGATTCGATTTTTCCCATCATCAAAAATTAACGGCCGAACAAATTAAAGAGGTCGAGAATATTGTCAATCGGAAAATCAAGGAAAATTTGGAAGTTAAAAAAGAAGAGATGAGTTTGGAAGAAGCTTTGACTGCGGGAGCTTTAGCTTTTTTCCGGGAAAAATATCCCGAAAAAGTTTCCGTTTATACGGTTTTCAATCCTGAGACCGGAGAAGTATTCTCCAAGGAAATTTGCGGCGGCCCTCATGTTAAAAAAACCTCGGAATTGGGCGAGTTTAAGATAAAAAAAGAGGAATCTTCTTCCACTGGCGTGCGGAGAATTCGGGCTGTTTTAGAATGAACTTAAATATTGTATAATATGTTATTATGGGTAAAAAAGTAATAGATATCTTTTCTCCTGCCAAAAAAGAAAAAGAAATCGAGATAAAAAAAGAATCCGCGCCGGATTTTAAGATTGTCAGCCGGCCGGCCTCGGTTTCACCCCTGAAAAAAGGCTTGTTTCTTTGCCTATTTTTTTTGGTCTTGGCCGGTTTTCTCTGTTATTTCACTTTATCGAAAGCCGAGATAGAAATTTGGCCGGAAACCGAAATTGCGGCTTGCCAGACGGAATTGACCATTGACAAAGAGGCGAAAGTGGTCGATATTTCGAAAAAAATCATTCCCGGCCGGATTTTTCAGCAAGAGAAAAGTTTAACGAAAGATTTCCAATCATCCGGCAAGGCGCCGAAAGAGGAAAAAGCAGAGGGCCTCATAAGAGTTTATAATAATTATTCCGATTCGCCTCAAATTTTGATAGCTGCCACCCGTTTCGTTTCCTCCGACGGCAAGGTTTTTCGTACTCCCGTGAAAGTTACTATTCCGGCCGGCGTTTACGAAAAAGGAAAATTGATTCCCGGAGAGATAGACGTTAAAGTGGTGGCGGATGAAGCCGGTTCAGAATACAATATCGGTCCTGCCAATTTTTCCATCCCCGGATTCGCCGGCACTGACAGATATACCAAGTTTTACGGCAAATCTTTTGAATCAATGGCCGGAGGTTTCAAAGAGGAAGTTGCCAAAGTGACTGAAGAAGATCTGACCCAGGCCGAAGATTCTTTGATAAGACAAGCTAAAAATGAGTGCGGACAGTCGTTGAAAAACGAATTGCAATCAACGGAGATTTCCTCGAAATTCCATTATTTTTCGGAAGAATCTCCTGTTTTCGAAATCGTTGAAAAGATCTCTTCGGTCGCGGCCGGAGGAGAAGCGAAAGAATTCAGGTTCCAGGTTAAGGTTAACTGCCGAACCCTATTGTTTCAAAAAGAGAACCTGGAGGATTTTGCCAAACAATCGATAATTTCTGAATTTTTCAAGAACAATAAGTTTAGCGGAGAAGATCCTTTTTCTTTCAATTCGGTTTATCAAGAAAGTTTGAAAATGGATTTTTCTTCGAAAACCGTTGATTTGGCGGCCGGTAAAATCGTTCTTTCTTTGAACGTTTCAGCCAAGATTTATTCGGCAGTCGACGATTATAACCTCAGGAAAGCTCTTAAAGGTAAATCATTATCGGAAGCTGAGATATTTTTGGAGAACCAGCCCAGAATCAGCCGAGTCAATGTTGAATTTTGGCCGTTTTGGGTGAGAAAAGCGCCGGACGACTTGAATAAAATAAAGATTATTATAAAGATTGACTAATTTAGTATATTTTGCTAAGCTAAAAAATTGTTCATAATTTATAAATGAAAAATAATATAAAGAAAAGCGGAATCATTATAGAATCCTTGCCCAGTACGCATTTCAGGGTGAAATTGGACAGCGGAGAAGAAACCCTTTGCCATTTAGCCGGCAAATTAAGGATGTTTCGGATTAAGATTTTGCCCGGCGACAGAGTGACCGTCGAATTAAGCCCGTACGACGCGAAAAGGGGAAGAATAGTCTACCGAGACAAGTAGCCGCTTAACTTTAGAAGTTCCGGAAAACCGGTTGATCTATCATGAAAGTCAGGCCGTCGGTCAAAAAAATTTGTAAAAATTGCAAAATCCTCAGAAGAAGAGGTCGAGTTTACGTCATCTGCAAAAAAAATCCTAAACATAAGCAAAGACAAGGATAAATTATGCCGCGCATTGCCGGGGTTAACATCCCCGAAAACAAACAAATAAAAATTTCTCTGACTTATATTTACGGTATAGGCAAGACTTTGGCTAGCAGAATTTTAAAGGAAACGGAAATTAAACCGACCAAAAAAGCTTCGGAACTGACTCCCCAGGAAGTCAGCGATCTCAAAGACGTTATCGAAAAGAAATACAAGATAGAAGACGAACTCAAGAGAGAAGTGATGACGAATATCAAACGGCTGAAAGACGTGGGATCTTGGAGGGGAATCCGCCACATCAAAAAATTGCCGGTAAGGGGACAAAGAACCAAAACGAATACCCGTACCGTTCGAGGCAACGTAAGAAAAACCGTGGGTTCAGGCCGAAAGCCGGCCGCCACCCCAACATAATATTATGGGAAAAAAACGCATCATCAAACCGTCAGCCGAAGAGGAGGTATTGAAAGAAAGCGAAAAAGTGGAGACGAAAGTGAAAAAAGAAGCCAAAGAAACCCTGAAAAAAGTCAAAGAAGGGAGGATTTATATTTTATCTTCGTACAACAACACCATTATCACTTTGACCGATCTTGAAGGCAAAGTTCTCGGTTGGGTCAGCGCCGGAAGCATCGGCTTCAAAGGAGCGAAAAAAGCGACTCCTTTTGCGGCTTCCAAAGTGGCTGAAGCCATTACCCAAACCATTCAGAAAATCGGCATTGAAAAAATAGAAATTTTGGTCAAAGGAATAGGTTCAGGAAGAGAATCGGCCATCAGGTCGCTGGCTGCCAGGGGGTTGAAAATAATTTCAATCAAAGACACGACGCCTGTTCCCCATAACGGCTGCCGTTCGCCGAAAGTAAGAAGAGTTTAAAATTATGCAAGGTTCCAATTCCAAATGTAAAATTTGCCGCCGTTTGGGAACAAAGCTTTTTCTGCGCGGAGAAAGATGCTTGTCGCAGAAATGCTCGATGGTGAGAAAACCTTATCCGCCCGGCCCCAAAAGCAAAAAAAGAAGGAAATCTTTTTCCGAATACGGCAAAGAATTGAGAGAAAAGCAGAAGCTGAAAAACTGGTATAATCTGGAAGAAAGGCAATTTAGCAAATACGTCAGGGGTATTTTAAAGAAGCGGGGCAAGACAGCTGATATCGGAGCGGCTTTGGTAGAAGTTTTGGAAAGCCGTTTGGATAACGTGGTTTTCAGACTGGGTTTCGCTGCTTCAAGAAAAACTGCCCGCCAGATCGTTTCCCACGGCCATTTTGCGGTAAATGACAAGTCGGTTGACATTCCCAGTTATTCGGTTAAAAAAGGAGACAAAATCAGCCTCAAACCGAGTTCCCTCAAAAAAGCGTTTTTCCAGAAACTGTCTTCTTCTTTGAAAAAATATAATCCTCCTTCTTGGTTGAAGTTGGACTCCAAGAATTTAGAGGGAAAGGTTGTAAATTCGCCAAATTTGGATGAAGCCGCTCTGCCAGTGGAACTTTCGTCCATATTTGAATTTTATTCAAAATAATAAGGTGAAGAAGATAAATCTTCTTCTTCATCTTCATTAAAACTTTGATGTTTAATTTATCTCATCCGCCAAAAATCGTTAAAAAAGAAGGTAATAAAGCCGTTTTCGAAATAGAAGCCCTTTATCCGGGTTACGGCGTAACCGTGGGAAATTCCTTAAGGCGAGTTTTGCTGTCGTCACTGGAAGGGGCCGCCGTCACTCAAATGAAAATAAAAGGCGCTTCGCATGAGTTTTCGACGATTCCCGGAATCATGGAAGACGTCATTATAATAATGTTGAATCTGAAGCAATTGAGATTCAAATTATTTTCTCCGGAACCTCAAAAAGCAATACTTAAAGTAAAGGGGGAGAAAAAAGTCAAGGGTTCCGATTTCGTTTTGCCGTCGCAAGTGGAACTGGAGAATAAAAACTGCCATATCGCCACTTTGACTTCCAAATCCGCTGAATTGGAAATGGAAATTCAAATCGAAAAGGGCATCGGTTATTCTTCCCGTGAAACCAGACAAAAGGAGAAATTGGAGATCGGAGCCATTCCACTTGACGCCATTTTCACTCCCATAAGAAGGGTAACCTACAAAGTGGAAAATATGAGAGTCGGCGACAGAACGGATTATGACAGGCTGTTTTTGGAAATTGAAACCGACGGCATTATCAGTCCGGAAGAGGCCTTTGTCCAATCCGCCGAAATTTTAGTCAAGCATTTTTCCCTTTTTGCCGATGCATTTAAAAAAGAAACCGTGCCGGCCGAAGCGGCGGTGCGGAAACCGGTAACAAAGAAGCCGAAGGCAAAGAAGAAACCGGTTCAAGCTAAACATGCGGAAAAGAAAAAAAGGAAGAAAACTAAGTAGGAAAAAAGACCAAAGAAAGGCTCTTCTGAAATCGCTGGCCGCGGCTTTGATATTGAAAGAAAAAATCAGAACCACTGAAGCCAAAGCCAAAGAAGTTTCCGGTTTCGTCGAAAAGCAGATAACCCGGGCCAAAGCCGGCACTTTGCATTCGCGGAGATTGCTGGCCAGGTATTTTTCCCCGAAAGCCGTGAAAAAATTGGTTGATGAAATCGCTCCCAAATATAAAGAAAGAAAAGGAGGATATACCAGGATAATTAAACTCGGACAAAGAAAAACAAACGGGGCGAAAATGGCCGTTATAGAATTAATCAAATAAATGACGAAAGAAACTAAAACAATTGATGCTGCTGGAAAAGTTTTGGGCAGATTGGCGGTTGAAATAGCCGTTTTATTGCGCGGTAAAAATAAGACGGATTTTGCACCCTATAAGGACATAGGCGACATTGTTGTTGTTAAGAACGTCGCTAAACTGAAATTCAGCGGCAGGAAGATGAAGCAAAAGAAATATTATCACCACTCCCTTTATCTGGGAGGATTGAAAGAAATATCTTTGGAAAAAAAATTTGAAAAGAATCCGGCCGAAGTTTTACAGAAAGCTGTTTGGGGTATGCTGCCCAGAAATAAACTGAGAGCAAAAATGATGCGGCGGTTGAAAATAGAGAAATAATATCATTTAAGTTTATGCCTAAAGTTAAAAAGACAAAAAAAACGGCCGAAGCGGTGAAACAGCCGAAAATAAAGAAAGAAAAATATTTTGAAAGCATCGGCCGAAGAAAAACAGCTGCGGCCAGAGTTCGGCTTTTTTCTCAAAAAGGGCATGTTTTTTCAGTCAATGAAAAACCCTTGGATAAATATTTTCCGACAAGGGAACTTCAGCAGTCGGTGGCTGCTCCTTTGGATTTAACCGGCTGTCTGGAACAATTTAAAGTTTCGGCGAGAGTGAAAGGCGGAGGAATGGTTTCGCAGGCCGAAGCAATCAGACACGGCATAGCCCGCGCTTTAGTTTTGTTTGATCCGGAGTTCAGGAAAAAACTGAAAAAAGCCGGCTTTCTTAAGAGAGATCCGAGAATGAGGGAAAGGAAAAAATTCGGCTTGAAAAGAGCCAGAAAAGCCCCTCAGTGGAAGAAGAGATAAGGAATACTCAATAAATTTTCAATTTATTTTGATGTTGAAAGAGCTCATCGATAAATTTTATTTGGACAGGCAAGAAGACAGAGAACGGGACCATTTTTACGTTACCGACGCCGGCAAATGCGCCAGAGCCGTATTTTTCAAATTCAAAAACGCTCCCCGCAAAGAGATGGATGCGAATATTTTAAGATTGTTCGACCACGGCGACCACATACATCAGCTTATTATGAAGCCTCTTCTGAGCATCAGGGAAATCCACGTGGTTGCTTCCGAGGTAAATATTCCTCCCCAGGAACTGATTTCAGGCAGGGCTGACGCTATTATCAGCGACGGGAAAGATTTATACGTCTTGGACATTAAAAGCATGAACAGCATGATTTTTAGCAAGCTGTGCGAACCGAAAGAGGAAAACATCGACCAAATTCAGCTTTATCTGCATTATTTTAAAATCCCCAAAGGCATACTGCTTTACGTCAATAAAGACAATCAGCATCTGAAGGATTTTATGGTTGATTACAATAAAAAGCGTGTTCTTTCCCTTTTGGCTGGTTTGAAAAGTCTTAAAAAGAAGATTGAAACGGACATTATTCCCGACAAACTGCCGGATCATCCCAACAACTGGCAGTGCCGTTACTGCCAATTCAAGGCAGTTTGCGCCATTGCCAACGCCGGAGAGATCAAATGGGCTGATTTCAAAAAGAAAGTGGAGTTAAGGGAGAAGGATATTGGAATCGTATAAGCCGTTGTCGCTTAAAACGTATATTTTTTTATCGGACTGATTCCAAATAATTTTAGCTGGGCTTCCGTTTGACGGAAGTTTTTTTATTTCAAAAACATCTATGATATTCAATCTGTCTCTGTTGTCTGTTTCGCAGATTTTGATTTTGTCTTCGGTCGTCAGCATCAGATAATCGGAATTTATCCAAGAAACATTGTTTATCTTTTCCGACAAGCGGGTCAGGAAAATTTTTTCCGTTATTCCCTTGTTTCCGTTTTTCGGAAGAAAAAGCCAGATTTCATAATTTGAAAAATAAGCCAATTTTTCGTTGTCCGGGGAAACTTCCAAGGTTTTTGCGTTTTCAAAAAAGATTTCGAAAACAGCAAGATCGTCGTTGAATTTATACAAGTTATTTTCTTCTTTATCCCGTAAAAAAATGAAATTCCGGAAGATTTCCAGATTATATTCAGTTTCTTGAATTGGGGCGAAGGGAGAAGCCGCGGCGCTGAGCCGTTCCCCGTTTTTAAAAAGATGGCCGGCTTTATCAAGATAATAAATGTCGCTGCCGTCTTCTTGGTAGGCGACAATGTTTTCCGCTACCGGAAGAAGAGGTTTCGTTTCACTTAAAGAAGGTTCGGCTTTATCCAATTCCGTTAAACTGAAATATTCGGTTTCTTTTCCAGAATTTATTTCCAAATAGATTGTTTTTGAATCTTCGGAAAAATCCAAATCAGCCAATCGGACTTGCCCGGTAAAATCCTCATTGTTTATAAGATGGTTTTTGGTTTTTTTATCCAAATCGTAAGTTTCCAGTGTCCAGTCGGTTCCGTCTTGTTCCATTAGGATTATTTTTTTCCCGTCGGGAAAAAGCCAGAATTGTTCCAAATTGTCGAATAAAAGATTGAAACTGACGTCGCGGGGAAACAAAACTACGTTTTTTGCTTCGGCCACTTCTTTTTCTTTCACTTCCAATGTTTTTTCCCAGGAATGGTATCCTTCTTTTTTGATTTCCACCTTGTATTTTTGTGGCAGGAGATTCTCGATAAAAACGGAGCCGAAGAAAAAATCAGTTTTTTTACTTAGCTTTCCGTCAAGAAAAACCTCGACCTGTTTCGGGACGACTTTCAGAAAAAGGCCTCCCGTCTGGCTGATTTTTAATCCGCCGGCCGGCGGATTAAAATCAATTCTGTATCCTTGGGAATATAAGACCGTTGCCGGGGCAATCAAGATGAAGGCCAACAAACAAATTAAAAATACGATTGTCCTGGTTTTTTTCGTCATTGCCTAATCTTAGTTTATCGGAACCGTTTTGACAAGATTCGAGAGAAGTTTGCTAAAACAAAAAAAATAAGTTAAGATATTGGTGGTATTATGGTAAAAAAAATAGGCATAGATCTAGGTACAACCAATTCTTTGGTTTTCCTCCCTCAAAAAGGGGTGGTTTTGGAGGAACCTTCGGTGGTGGCGGTTGCTTATGAGGAAAACAGGATTTTAGCCATCGGCAAGGAAGCGAAAGCAATGATCGGTCGCACTCCCGATATAATCAGAGTTTACCGTCCTCTTAAAGACGGGGTAATTGCCGATTTCAGGGTGACTCAGGCGATGCTTAAATACTTTATTAACAGAGTCAGCGGTTTTTGGCGGTTTTTAAAGCCGGAATTGATGATCGGAGTGCCGGCCGGCATTACTTCTACAGAAAAAAGGGCGGTGATCGAGGCTGCTTTGAACGCCGGAGCCAAGCAGGTTTTTTTGGCTAAAGAGCCGATTTTGGCCGCCATCGGAGCCGGTATTCCGATTAATTCTTGTTCCGGAAATATGATCGTTGATATCGGCGGGGGAACTTCCGAAATAGCCGTCATATCTCTAGGCGGTATAGTCACCTGCAGCTCGGTCAGGATCGGCGGAGACAAGATGGATGCGGCCATTGCCGACCATATTAAGAAAAAATATAATTTAGCCATCGGAGAGCAAACAGCCGAAGAGGTAAAAATAAAAATCGGCACCGCCTTGTCGGAAAAAGAAAACAGATTTATGGAAATAAAAGGCAGGGATTTGATTTCCGGGCTGCCCAGGCCGATAAAAATTTCCTCCAACGAGATTTCTGAAGCGATTTTCGATATTCTGGGAGAAATAATCAAGGTGATTAAAGCGGTCTTAAGAGATACACCTCCCGAATTATCGGCCGACGTGATCGATAAAGGGATGATTCTTTCCGGCGGCGGAGCTTTATTGAGGAATATCGCCGGCAGAATTTCCCAAGAAACCGGCGTACCTTGTTTTCTGGCCGAAGATCCTTTGCTGTGCGTCGCCAAAGGAACGGGAGTGGTTCTGGAAAATCTCGACACTTATAAAAAAAGTATAATGTCAAAACGCTGAAACATGCTCATCGGACATCAAAAACAATGGGATTTCCTGAAAAAAGCGGCTGAGAATAAAAGATTTTCCCACGCTTATTTATTCGCCGGCCGAGAGAAATTGGGAAAAAAAACTTTGGCTTTGCAATGGATTTCTTTTCTTACCGAGCTTCTGCAGGAAGCGAAGGTGGAAAAGAGAACGAAGTTCTCTTTGACTAATCATCCTGACCTGATTTTTATAACCCCTGGAGAAAAAGAAATTCAAATCGTTCAAATAAGGGATTTAATCCGGAAGCTTTCACTTAAGTCGTCTGGCGCACCTTTCAAAGCGGCCGTCATAGACAACGCCCATCTGATGAACCGGGAGGCTCAATCTTCTCTTCTGAAAACTTTGGAAGAGCCGAGAGGGGAAACTCTTTTGATTTTAATCAGTGACAAAACCCAGTATCTTTTTCCGACGATTCTTTCGCGGGTCCAAACCGTCAGATTCAATTCCGTGGCCAAGGAAGAAATTGAAAATTATCTGTCAAAACAGGGCGTTTCAAAAAAGGAAACGGAAGAAATTTCCGGCCTTGCCTCGGGCCGTCCGGGAGTGGCTTTGGATTTGATTTCCGACAAGCGGAAGCTGGCGGATTTCAACCAAAGGATAGCGGAACTCGATAAAATATCGAATTCAGCACTTTGCTTCCGTTTCGAATACGTCAAGAAACTGGCGGATGATTTGGAAAGTATAAAGGACGTTTTGGACACCTGGCTGGCTTATTTCAGAGATGTTTTGCTTGCCCGGTTTTCTTCCTCAAAATTGAGTTGTCGGCCGACGAATGAAAATTTTGAAAGATATCCGGCCGCCAAAATAAAAAATATCATTGAAAACATTCAAACAACGAAATTCCTGCTGGCCAGCACCAATGCCAATTCCAAATTGGCTTTGGAAACGCTAATGCTGGAATTTTAATTTTTTTATGGAAATTTACAAAACAATAATTCAAAATATCAAGCCGGAATTGGATAAAGTAGTTGTTTTTTTGGAAAAAGAATTAGGCAAATTCCGGACCAGCCGGGCAACGCCTTCGCTGGTGGAGGATGTAGTTGTCGATTGTTTCGGCCAAAAATTCCCCTTAAGGCAGCTGGCAGCCATTTCCACTCCCGAAGCCAAACAGATTTTAATCCAGCCCTGGGACAAGTCTTATATTGAAGGAATCGTCCAGGCTTTGGAGAAAACTGGCATTGGTGCCAACCCGATCGTGGATAAGGACATAATCAGAATCAATCTGCCGCCTTTGAGCGAAGAATACAGGAAAAATTTAATCCGGATGATTTCGGAGAAGGAAGAGCAGTCGCGCCGAACCGTCAGGAAATGGCGGGAAGAATCCTGGAGTGAAATTCAGGAAAAAACCAAAAAAGGGGAAATCAGGGAAGACGACAAATTCAGGGCTAAAGACGAGCTTCAGGAGTTGGTTGATGAATACAATAAAAAGATCGAGGAATTGGCGGAGAAAAAGAAAAAAGAAATAGCGGAATAACAGTTCGGCGTCTGGTTAATTCGCAAAAACATGTTTTTTACGATCATTATCGCTTTTTTCAGCGTTATCGGCCTGCTGATTATCCATGAATTCGGCCATTTTATCGTGGCCAAAAAATTCGGGATTAAAGTAGAGGAATTCGGAGTGGGTTATCCGCCCAGATTATTTGCCAGGAAAATCGGCGAAACCCTTTATTCTTTGAACCTTCTGCCGTTCGGAGCTTTCGTCAAAATTCCCAGTGTGGAAGGGGACGGGGAAAATTACCAAAAACTGGAGAATATTCCGATTTGGCGGAGAGCTTTGATTATTTCAGCCGGCGCAGTTTCTTTCTGGCTGGTGGGCGTTGTTCTACTGACCGTTGTTTTTTGTCTCGGCACTTTCCAAATGGTTTCCGACGAAGAATCCGGACCTTTAATCAATCCCAAGGTTCAGATAGTGGCTATCGCTTCCGGTTCGCCGGCTGAAACAGCTGGCCTAAAAACAGGGGATGCCGTAAAGCAGTTGTCAGTTGATGAATTTTCCCGGCCGGTTGATAAAGTGGTGGAGATGCAGGAATTTACCGAAAAATATAAAGGGCAGGAAATCGTTTTGACGATTGAGAGAGGAAAAGATACTTTTGAAATTTCTTTGGTTCCCAGGGTTTCTCCTCCTGAGTCGGAAGGCGCCATGGGGGTGGCTTTGGTTAGGACGGCTGAAAAATCTTATCCGATTTTCCAGTCTTTCGTCAAAGGGATAAAAACCACCATTGATTTGACCTGGGCCGTTATCACCGGCTTGGCCGGTATTCTGGCAAGTTTGCTCGGCGGAAAAGGCTTGCCGGCCGGAGTTCAGTTTATGGGACCGATAGGCATCGGCTCTTTGGTTGCCCAGGCCGTTGAAGTCGGCTTAAGCTATTTCCTTCAGTTCATTGCCATAATTTCCGTTTATCTGGCTGTTTTTAACCTGTTGCCCATACCAGCTCTTGACGGAGGCAGGCTGTTTTTTCTCGGCCTTGAGAAAATCAAGGGTAGACCGGTCAACCA
>Ga0265594_1000810_pt1 | contig 25291 bp, 23 predicted proteins | sample saktaG_11_FD_190147 | JGI IMG/M metagenome (GOLD analysis project Ga0265594, IMG submission 190147) | Saline water microbial communities from Sakinaw Lake, British Columbia, Canada - sak_2011_5_24_80m | ecosystem: Environmental > Aquatic > Non-marine Saline and Alkaline > Saline ... | reverse complement strand
GTCAATTAGAGTAATTAGAGCAATTAGAAATTTATATTATAGACAACAATGTTGGTAAAGTTTTTTTTAAGCGACTAAATCTAATTATAAAAAATAGAATGTGAACGGATATAAAAAAATAAGTTATCCAATTTATACCTTTATACCTTATATACATATACACCTAACATATTTCTTTATCCATAAAAAATACCGAAGAGCCTATTTTTTATACAAATCTCTTCTGTTAGCTTCAAACAATTCTACAGGCATTCCTATAAAATCAGCAGCAGTTTGTATCTTTATATTTTTCTTTTCTGCTATTTTAAAGACATCAGATATTCTTTCTTTCCATTTTAAATCTCTAAGAAAATGATGCTCTATTATCAAAGCATCTAACGGACAAGATGATATAATCTTTATTAAATTTTTTACTGAACTTTCTAATGCATCATAACTATATCTATAGCCAAGCATATAAGAAAGAGGACCGTCTAATATTAATAAGTTTGGCTTATTATTTATGATAAAATCCGTCTGGTCTTTTAAAGCAGGACCTACAACATCTGAGGTATATATAAATTTATATCCATCATCTATTAGTACCTCTGTTACATAGCCAAGTCGTGAGTTAGTGCCATGAAAGACAGGTGGCGAAAATGTAATTTTTGTATCTTTAAAAATAAATTCTTTTGAATCAGAATATTCTAATCGCTTTGGCAGCCCTTTTATCTTTTGCAAAAAATATTTTGCTCTTTTCTTTTGACTTATGTTTATATTTTCATCAGGATGTTTTATAAAAACCGTCTTATCTTTATATACTTCATTAAGATTATCTTCCGGATTATGATGGTCATAATGATAATGAGTTATTATAATAATATCAGATTTTTTTGCATATTCTACAATTTTGCTCCATTGTTGTTTTTGTCTGTTTATTTCTTTGGGATGAGGTGGCAACCTGTATCTTGACGGAGCCAATGATACTCCAGGGTCTATAAGAATATTAACATTTTTTGTTTTTACAAAAGTACACATAGAACGTGTGCCTAAACTTTCAAAAGCTAAAGGTGTTATATTCATGTGTTTATAATTAGTTTATCCCGTTAGATATTTTGTTTTAAGTATTATTTTCTATCAATTTATCAATTATCTAACGGGGTGAATATTCAAGCTGTTATAAGATAAAAGTTTAAAGGCACAAAACTTACAACTCATAATTTGTAATTCTCGCTACCGCACGATTGTATCGTGTGGTCTTTATTTTTTAAAAATAAAAAATTGGCACTTTGGTATTTTTAATGAATATAATTTTCCCTCTATGGTTAAAAAATAACAAAATTACGAATTACTATTTTAGATTTTCAATTATTTCGGGAAGTCTTTTAATAAGAGATAATTCTTTCATTTTCTTTTTTGCTTCCTGAACAGGAGAACCAAAATAGGTCTTATTTCCTTGGAGAGATTTTGCTATACCGGATTGTCCTAATACTACAGCACCTTTTCCAATGGTTAAGTCCTTTTGAACCCCAACTTGTCCCCACAATATTACGTCATCTTCAATAGTAACTACACCAGAAATGCCAACCTGTGAAGCAAAAAGACAGTTTTTTCCAATAACAGTATCATGCCCAACCTGAATTTGATTATCTAATTTTGTGCCTTCCCCAATAATTGTATCACCTGAAACGCCCTTATCAATTGTGCAACAAGCTCCTATTTCTACATTATCTTTTATAATCACTCTTCCGCAGGATATAAGTTTGTCGTAATAATCTGTCCTTTTTTTAAAGTAAAAAGCATCTGCTCCAATAACAGTATTTGAATGAATAACAACATTATCACCAATTATACAATTATCATATATACTTACATTTGAATGTATTATGCAATTTTTTCCTATTTTAACATTGTTTCCAACAAAAACATTAGGTTGAATTATTGTATCTTTCCCAATTACAGAAGTTTTACTTATAGGGATATTGCATTTTGTAAATACATGAAATTTTTTGACCAAAGTAACATAATCACGAAAAGGATCGTCTGAAAAAATTAAAACTTTACTATCAGGACAAGCAACTTTTTTGTTAATAATTATTGTAGTAGCTTCTGAATTTAATACTTTATCATAATATTTTGGTGAATCAACAAAAGTCAAATCTCCTTTTTTAACTTTATGAATTTCATTAATTCCTTTAACAATAGTGTCGGGATTACCAACAAATTTTGCATTTAATATTTTAGCAATTTCTTTTAGTTTATAAGTTGGATTTAATTCCATTTGTTTATATTTTTAATAAGATAAAAGTTTCAAGTTTCAAGCACAAAGCACAAAACTCACAACTCATAATTTTATCGCTCCATCGCCTTGTCGCTTTGTTGTTATTTTCTGTGTCTTGAGAATAATCTTATTCTCTCTCATTTCCTTACTCTCTCACTCTTTCGGAATAAGAGCATGTTCGTGTATCTATTTTTATTGTCTCTCCTATATTAATAAAAAGAGGAACATTAATATTAGCACCTGTTTCCATTTTGGCTGGTTTAAGAGCATTATTAGCTGTATTCCCTTTTTCGCCCGGCTCGGTATAAATAACTTTCATTGTTACAAAAGGAGGCAACTCACAAGAGATAGGCATTTCAGTATGAAATAAAATCTCAACTTCCTGACCTTCCTTTAGCAAAGTTGGTGCATTAATTAAGTTTTTATCAAAATGAATTTGTTCAAAGGTCTCAGAGTTCATAAAATGATATCCAATATCATCATTATATAAAAACTGATAAGGTCTTCTTTCAATCCTTGCTATGTTAATTTTAACTCCTGAGGTAAAAGTATTTTGGATAACTCTTCCTGTTTTTATATTTTTCAGTTTTGTTCTGATAAAAGCAGGACCTTTGCCGGGTTTTACATGTTGAAATTCAGTGATAGTATATAAATCATTATTAAATTCAATACATAAGCCATTTTTAAAATCCGAAGTATCAGCCATAATAATATATTTTATTCTATTTTATTAAAACAAACCAAAAAAATATGCAAAGTTAACTTAAAATTGTAAAAGCACAAATTTACTGATAGATAAGATAGGATAGATAAAATTTAAAAAATATCATCTGCAATATGTATAGAGCATTCTTTTGGCTAAAGTATCTCCCAATAAAACAGATTTACGCCAGTCATTACAGGCACCATTAACATTATGTAAATTATATCTGGCAATTCCACGATTAAAATACGCATCTGTATAATCAGGATTTAATTTTATTGCTTTATTAAAATCAGCTACTGCTTTACTGTCATTTTTAAAAATACCTTGAACAAGCCCTCTATTATAATATGCTTCTGAATAATCCGGCTTTAATTTAATAGATTTATCAAAACCTTTCATTGCTTCATTATAACGCAGTAACCCAAATTCAGCAAGACCACGATTATAATATGCTGCTGAATAATCTGGTCTTAATTTAATAACCTTGTTAAAATCTTTTATTGCCCCTTTGTAATCTTGTAAAATAAATTTAACACCTCCACGATTATTATATGCTTTCAAATAACTATGATTTAATTCAATAGATTTGTCATAATCATCTATAGATCCTTTAAAATCATTATTATTATATTTAGCTATTCCTCTTGCCCAATAGGCATGACATATAAATGGATAATTTTCAATAACATCTGAAAATAAAACTATCCCATTTTTCCATACTTTATTTCTATTAAATGTTGTTATTGAGAAAAATACTGTATATCCAATTAGTAAAATAACCAAAAAAGGTTTCATTTTTTTGCCAAAATTTTTACTATCAACCAAATAACAATATGATTGTCCTATTATAAAAAATAATCCTATGTATGGAATATATGTATATCGCTCTGCTGTAATAACATTACCAATAGGAATTATTTGAAGCACTAAAAAAATTGTTATTAAAAAAAATAACATACCAAAAATTAAAACTTTTCTAAAATTATTGCTTTTATTCATCCTATATACCAATAATATTACTAGCATAATAACAACAAAAGCAATATAATATTCAACAGGTAATACTCCATTTACTTTTATAGGATAATAATGTAAAGCAGAAAGTTTGAAAGGAACAAACATCTTAACAATGTAAAACATTATTGCATAGCCCGCAATAAATACTTTATCCAGTAAAGAAAACAAAGGTGAAATATCAGTAGCACCACTAGCTTTTTGTGATAATATAGCGATAATTCCAAAAAGTATAGATAAAACAAAAAATGGTATTTTCTCAACAATAACTTTATTCTTGAACTTTCTTTTATAATAATAATCAATTAGTATTAATACTAAAGGCAATGTTACTGCCATTGATTTTGAAAGCAACGAAAAAATAAATAATGATAACGAATATAGTAAATATTTGGTTTTTTTTGATTTTTTTAAATAATTGATGTAGGCTATTAATGATCCAATGTAAAAAAATGAATATAAAACATCTTTACGTTCTGAAATCCACGCCACAGATTCTACATGCATAGGATGTATTGCAAAAAATAATGCTACTATTATTGATGGTTCTATCCTGCGAGTTAACACGAAGTAATAATTATAAAGTTTCAATTTATTTTATTTTTTTTTATTTAATTCAACTCATAGAAAAATTATTCTATGATATAAAAATACAAAGATACACCTTTTTTTGTGCAAAGTCAGTTATAACAATCAAAAAATGCAAAATGACTAAAATTTAAAATACTTAAAATTTTACCCCGTTAGATAATTTTAAGTCAAAAAGTGGCATTTTTTAAAATTAATTAAAAAATTTAGAGTTAAAAATTCAGATAAAGTCGTTTCTATCTAAACAACCACCCGACAGGTCGCGCAGCTCCTGTTGGGTATTGTATTTTTTAAGTAAATAATAATCCTTGAAACAACCCTGAAAGGGTTGAATAAAACTGACATAAAAATTGTTTTTCTATTCAATCCCTTCGGGATTGATGTTAATATGATTAGTTAATAACCACAGGTTGCACCTGTGGTTATTAAAATTAAATCCCTTTCGGGATTTCTCATTATTGATAAAAAAATATTCAAAAATAATATTAAATTTGAAATTTTTTAATTATCAAATACTTGAAGAATGGCAGTTTTTAAGACAAAACAGCAATAAAAAAATTAAAAATTAAAAATTAAAAACTTTTATGAAATATTATTTTATTATATTTATAAGCATTATTTTATTTTCCTGTAATAGAAAGGCAGAGGAAAAGGATACAAGGACAGTATTCAGATATAATGAGTCAGCAGGTATAACATCATTAGATCCTGCTTTTGCAAAAGATCAGGCAAATATATGGGCAACAAATCAATTGTTTAACGGATTAGTGCAATTAAACGATAAACTTGAAGTAAAACCGTGTATAGCCAAATCATGGGAAATTTCAAATAATGGAAGAACTTATACCTTTTATTTAAGAAATGATGTGTATTTTCATGCTCATCCTTTGTTTAAGAATGGAAAAACCAGAAAAGTAAAAGCATCTGACTTTGTTTATAGTTTTAACAGAATTGTTGATAAAAAAGTTGCCTGTCCCGGTGCATGGATATTTAATACTGTGAAACAAAATAATGATGGTTCTTTTTGCTGGACTGCTGTCAATGATTCTTGTTTTAAGATTGATTTAAAACAGTCGTTTCCTCCTTTTTTAAGTATATTAACAATGCAATACTGCTCTGTTGTGCCTTATGAGATAGTAGAATTTTATATCAAGGATTTTCGTAAAAATCCGATAGGCACAGGACCTTTTAAATTTAAAATGTGGAAACAAAATAATAAATTAGTCCTTGTAAAAAATAAAAACTATTTTGAAAAAGATGACAAAGGCACAAAACTTCCTTATCTTGATGCTGTTTCTATTTCTTTTATCATTGACAAACAGACAGTTTTTTTTAAATTTGTTAAAGGTGATATTGATTTTATGTCCGGTATTGATGCCAGTTATAAAGATGAACTTCTTACACGCAATGGAAATTTAAATCCTAAATATAAAGATAAGTTTAAAATCATAACACAACCATATTTGAATACAGAATATTTAGGGTTCCTTGTTGATACAAGTTTAGATGTTGTAAAGCAAAGTCCTTTAAGAATAACGGCTGTTCGTCAGGCAATAAATTATGGCTTTGACAGAAAAAAGATGATGCGCTATCTTCGCAATAATATTGGCACTCCTGCATTAAATGGTTTTATACCCAAAGGTATGCCTTGTTTTGACAGCACAAAAGTTACAGGATATAATTATAATCCTGATAAAGCACGAAAGCTGCTTTCTGATGCGGGCTTTGTAAGTGGAGAAAATTTGTCTGATATTACTCTTACAACAACATCATCTTATCTTGACTTATGCAAATATATTCAGCATCAGCTTTCTGAAATAGGAATTAATATTAAAATTGATGTCAATCCGCCGGCTACTCTCAGAGAAGTTATAGCAAAGTCAAAAGTGCTTTTTTTCAGGGGTTCGTGGATAGCTGATTATGCTGATGCAGAAAACTATCTGTCTTTGTTTTACAGTAAAAATTTTTGTCCACAAGGACCAAATTATACTCATTTTTCAAACAAAAAATTTGATGCTCTGTATGAAAAAGCACAAAAAGAAACCAATGACTCAGTAAGATTTATCTATTATCAAAAAATGGACAATATTATTATGGAACAGGCAATAGTGGTCCCTCTTTATTATGACCAGGTTTTAAGATTTACTCAAAACAATATAAAAGGGTTGGGTATTAACTCTATGAATTTGATTAGTTTGAAAAAAGTAAAAAAATATTAGTTAAAAGCTGACGACAGTCGGCAAATGGAACATTTTCCGATTTTTATCGAAAAAAGAAATTGATGAATGCTGACTGTTGACTTGTAAAATTTTCACGTTCCTGTTTGCAGTTAGTATATATTATTTTTATCATTCAGTTGTCTGATGCTAATTTTAGGTTATATTTGCAATCATAAATCAAAATTTCTTAAAAATAATTTTTTCATAACTATGAAACATAAGTTATTTTATTTATTGTAATAATTAACAATAGTTATTATGTCTGAAATTGCTATAAAAGTAGAAAATTTATCAAAGCTTTATCATTTGGATAAATCGCGTGGAGAAAGTTTTAAAGAGTCATTAATTAAACATACAAGATATTTATTTAACAGACATAAAAATAATAATAGTTCAGAAGAACTTTGGGCTTTAAAAGATATATCATTTGAATTAAAAAAAGGCGAGGTAATAGGAATTATCGGTCCTAACGGCTCAGGAAAAAGCACTTTATTAAAAATTATCAGCAAAGTTACTCCTCCAACTACCGGAAGCATTGAGATTAACGGAAAAGTAGCATCAATACTTGATGTAGGTATTGGTTTTCAGAATGACCTTACAGGAATAGAAAATATTTATCTGTCAGGCAAACTTTACGGACTATCTAAAAATGAAGTTGATAAAAATCTTGATGAGATTATTAAAATGTTTGGATTTTCTGACTTTATTAATACTCAGGTTAAATATTATTCTACAGGAATGTATATGCGTCTTGCTTTTGCCTTGGTAACACACGTACAAGCTGATATATATATGTTTGATGAAGTATTGAGTGTAGGAGATGCTCAGTTTCGGAGAAATGTACAAAAAACTATTAATGACTTAAAAAATAAAAATAAAAGTATTCTTATAGTAACACACCTTCCTAACCAAATAATTTCTGTATGCGATACTTTTATTTTATTATGGGATGGTAATATTAGCAATATAGGGCAACCTTTATCAGTAATAAATAGTTACAATATTCAGGGAAATTTTATACAAAAAAATAACCAACAGGAAAAATGTAATATTCAAATATTAGAAACATCAGGCAATCAAATAACAAATTTTAGATTCAACATTATTGATGATAAAAATGACGAAATTATAGTTCAAATTATGTTTGAGACAAAAACAACATTTGAAGATATATCAATTAATTTGCTTATCAAAGACAATAATGACACTCCTATTGGAGAAACAAAAAATAAAATATCAACAGGTATATCTCCGGGAGCACACGAAATAGAAATTATTTTTCCCAAAACCTTGTTAATGAGTGGCACTTATCCTGTGGACTTACTAATTTTTGAAAACAATATACCAATAATACTGGCTATTTATATAGGACAAATTTTTGTTAAAAAAAATCTTAATAATAATAGAGTTGGTAGAATATTAATCCATAGCAAATATTTAATTAAAAAATGAATTTTGTTTTAGGCATTTATAATAAAACAGGGAAAGATATTGATTATTTAATTAAAAAATCTCTTGATGATTTTTTATTAAATAATACACGTAATTATCATCAGTATAATTATCAAAATTTTAGATTATTCCTGTATCCTAAATATGCAAATGTTAATGATAATATTTTTGAAAAGGATGGCATAATATGGGCTATAGCCGGATATTCAACAAAAAAAGTTCCTGTCAAATATCCTTTTGAAAAAATTAACGGTAAGTATCAGTTAATTAAATATAATAAAGAAGAAAACAATCTTACTGTGCAAAATGATGCTGATGGGCATTTTCCAATGTATTACATAAACAATAATAATATATTCGCATTTTGTAATGAATATGAACCTTTAATAAAATTATTGCCTTCACCACAACTTGACAAAACATCTATAGCTCACTATTTCTATTTTGGAGCCACATGCCAAAACAGTACATTTATAACACAAATAAAACTATTACCACCTAATGTTACAATAAATTGTATTTATGAAAAAATAAATTTTGTTGAAAATGATTATATTAGTCCAAGTATAAAAAATTATGATGAGATACTTAATATTTTTCCTTTAACTTTAAAAAAAACAATTAAAAGCTATTTTGATATTTGTGATAATCCCACATTTTCATTAACCGGTGGAGTAGATACAAGGATTATTGCAGGCTGTATCCCTGAACAATTAAAATTAAAATCCCGTTTTTTTACTTTAAATGAGCCAAATATATCTGATTCCGACAATAATGAAATATTAATTGCTGCAATGATAGCAAAACAGTTGGGAATTCCTCATGATATTATTTCAAACAAATTATTTCCATACCCATCTGTTTTTAACAAGCAATATTTTTATGATATAAGGAAATCATTTCCTGTGGACTTTCCATGTTTAGGAATATATGGCAGTGAGCTTTTTAGATCTGAATTTATTGCAATAGTTCCAAAAATAATATATAATTACTTTTATAATAACTATAAACTTAATGTTAATTATAGTTGGACTTATGATGAACAACAAACATATTCAGAAAAAAATAAAGAAAAAAGAATAAATAATTTAAGTTTAAAAAAAATCTTTTTAAAAAACTTTATTTCCGATGTAAACTGGGATACTCTTAATGAGCAAAACAAATATTTACATAACATTTCATATTCCGAAGCTATTTCATATTCGCTGGATTTTATCACCAGGAGTTTTTTTACTAATATTTATCGTGGTTCAAGAAGTGGAATATTTCATCCAGAAATGCTTTTTAAAAATTTCTATATGCCCTTCACTGCACACGAAATGATAGTACTTTTTAAAAACATCCCAATAGAAAAGTTGGGCTTTACGAAAAATAGTTTCTATAATGAAATTTATAAAAATAATTTTAATAAATTATTAAATATTCCGACCAATTCATTGGCAGGCAAAGCACAAGGCACATGCATTAATTTTTATGACAAACATAAAAATCCTCTATTTTTTAGAAAAAATAATGATGATGAACTGATATTAGAATTGTTAAAAGATGAAGAAATTTATGAAATGAATTTTTTTAACATCAAAAAGATGAAAAAATTAATTAATTATAACCGAATACATGATTTTTTTATTGATTTTTGTGTTTGGTACAAATATTTTAATTCAATTAGATAATATATTTTTTTAAAACCTTTATGGGTCTATGTTGGTTTGGCTGGGTAAATAATTTTACGAATTTCCCAAATTTGGCTTATAAGTTTAATTTATATATTTTTATTATTGTTAATTTTCAGAATAAAAATATTAATAATGAGAGGACAGTAGAGACGATGCATGCATCGTCTCTACGTTATAAAAAAATATATAAAACAAAAAATTACCTACTATATTTAACATAGACCCATCTTTATTAAATTGGGAAATAAAATCAACAGACAAAAAAAATGATATTACAGAATAAACAATGCAAACGATGCTTATTAACTGAGCATAAACCGGATATTTGGTTAGATAATGACGGCATTTGTAATATATGCATTAATTTTGATAAAGAGAAAAAAATATCTGCCTCAGGCGAAAAAAAACCATTATTAGAATCAGACCTGATTAAAATATTAAAAAAATATCAGGGGAAAGGAAAGTATGACTGTCTGGTTATGTGCAGTGGCGGCAAAGACAGCACTATGGCTTTATATTATATGAAAGAACGATACAAAATGAATCCTTTGGCTTTTACATTTGATAATGGATTTGAAAGCAATGAAGCAATCAGTAATATAAAAAATGCTGTTGATATATTAAAAGTTGACTGGGTTTATCACAAAACAGATTTTATGAATGATGCCTTTGCTTTGATAATAAAAACAAAAAGCAAAGTTCCTATATGTCATATCTGCACTATTTGGCATATACAACTTGTATATGAATTTGCTGCTAAATATAAAATTCCTTTGATAATTGCAGGATGGACAAAAGGGCAATCCACACAAGGAAAAGAATCGGGAACAGAATATGCTGAAATGTCAAAAGCAACTTATGACTTTATAAATAATATTTTGCGAAAAATTTCTAAATACAAAAAAATTCCAAGAAGTGTAAATGAAGCTTTAAAAACATCAAGAAAAAAATTTAAAAGTGTTATGATTTCTCCTCACTGGTATTTGGAATGGGAACAAGAAAAAAACATTAAAATACTAAATGATAAACTCAAATGGAAAGTTCCAGAATTAAGCTATCCATTTGGCTCAACAAATTGTATGATGAATTTTCCCAGCACTTACTTAACAATGAAACATTATGGATATACGCACTATCATATAGAAATGAGCAAACAAATAAGATTAGGCGAAACAACAAAAGAGCAATCTTTAAAAGATTTGGAAATAAATTTTGATAAAAAAATCGTTAATGATGTTCTCAAAAAAATAGAATGTGAAATATAAATAGGATCTATGTTGATTTAGGTTGGTAATAATAAAATACTTAAAATGACTAAAATTATCCACTATATTTAACATAGACCCATAATTATTAACAATTTCATAATGTTCAAAAAAATAAAATATATTTATAAAATAGTAACACAAATTATCATTATATTTGTTCAGAAAATATTAATAACAATATTTTTATTTTTACTTTATTTTTTATTTTTTGGAATTACATTAATCTTTATTTTAATTTTTAAAAAGAATATGTTAAAACAAAATTACGAATCAGAATATACTTTTTGGAACAAAGCAAAGGACTATAATGCTAATATCAAAAATAGTATTCATCAATCATAATTTATAAATAAATAAGATATGAGAAAAATTAAATATATATTAAAAGAATTATTTTTTTTAATCAAAAAGCATAAATTATTTTTTTTAGCCCCTATATTTATAATACTTGCTCTGCTGGCTTTTTTAGTTTTCTATATTGGACCTTCTGTTATAGTAACTTTTATTTATGCAGGTGTTTAGAAATCTTTATAAAAAATAATCAGGCAACTGCCTGACCACAAATTTAGTGTAAAAATGTATTTTAGCAAATTGTAAATTAAATTAGTTGTGAAAATCTTGATGCGAATGAATTAATAGAAGTTCCCTTAATTAATAATAGCAAAAACTAAATGACAACCAATGACAGTGAGCCCTGATATTCATCGAGATAAACTCCGCGAACAAATGACTATGAATGACAAATCATATTACGCAAAATTAGGCAATTGCCTAACAAAGTATAATCAGGCGGTTGCCTAATACAATTTTCAAAAAAAATATCGGACAACAGTTATTGTTCATATATATTTAAAAGACAACATTAATGAGAATTTGTTTTATATCACCAAAAGCTTATCCTTTATTTAATAATAATGTTAAGTCAACATTTGGAGGTTCAGAAGTCCAACTTAATTTGCTTGCCAAAAATTTTGCAAGACATAAAGATTTGAATATTCACTTTATAGTTGCTGATTACAAACAAAAAGATATTGAACAATATGATAATATTAATGTATGGAAATCATTAAATTTTGATAATATTATAATTAAGCAGATTATTGACTTTTACAGGGTCTTTAAAAAAATTAATGCTGATGTCTATATACAAAGGACTTTAACTATTTATTCTGGGATAATAGCATATTACTGTAAAATTAAGCACAAAAAGTTTATTTATATGGTTTCGCATGATAGAGAGACAGATAAGACAGATAAAATTTATAATAAAAAATTTAAAGGATTTTTAGCAAATTTGGTTTATAAATATTCTACTCTTATTGTTGTTCAAAATAGCTATGAATATGGTAATCTTAAAAAGAAATTTCCAAAATCCAATATTGAAATTTTAAAAAAAGGATTTGATTTTTCTGTAATAAAAAAAACAGAAAATAAAACTTATGACTGTATATGGATTGGTAGATGTGAGAAGTGGAAAAATCCCGAAACTTTTATAAAATTAGCAACTTTGAATAAGGACTTTAAATTTTTGATGATTTGTCCTTCGGTATTAAATAATGAAAACTATTTTGAAGAGGTTAAAAAAAAATCAGAGCAAATAAAGAATTTAGATTTTATAGATTTTGCTAAAAATAAAAACACTTATGATTTTTTGTCAAAAAGTAAACTATTTTGTGTTACCTCTGCATTTGAAGGTGACTGGCCAATGACCGTATTAGAAGCTGCTGCCACAGGTTTACCAATAATTTCATACATACTAAATTATGATAACCTTATAACAAAATATAATGCCGGATTTTGTTGCAAGAATAATTTTGACTTAATGAATGATAATTTAAGAACTTTATTATCAGACAAAAATTTATATAGCAGAATGAGTAATAATGCATTTGAATTTACAAAAGAAAATCACGATATAGATACTAATGCAGAAAAATTTTTAACTTTATTTAGTTAAAAAAAATGTATCAATCAGGCGCCTGACTGAAGTAACTGAAATTGAATTAAATACGAAAATATAAAAAAATGAAAATCCATTTAAAATGTCTGGAATGTATATTGCACAGTTTTTTTAATCTATTAAATGAATTTAATGTTGATGAAAATGTGCAAAAACAAATGACAAGAAAATTTCTGGTTTATCTTTCTACTGTTGACTTTGAGCTTTCTCCTCCTGAAATAGGAAGATATACACATAATATGATAAAAAAAATACTTAATACAAAAGATCCTTATTTTGATCTAAAAAAAATTCATAACAAACAAATACTTGATAAATATGATTTTTTTTATAAAAAAATTAACCATACTGATAATCCTGTAAAATCAGCACTCACTTTATCTATTGCAGGCAATATTATTGATATGTCTCCAAATCATAATTTAAGTATGGAAGAAACAATTAAAAATGCCTTGAAACAAAATTTAAAAATTGACGATTCAGATATATTAATAAAGGACTTAAAACAAGGGAAATCTGTTTTATATCTCGCAGATAATGCAGGCGAAATAGTTTTTGACAAATTATTGCTCCAAATATTATTAGAGAAAAAAATTATAAAAAAAGAACAAATTATTGTTGCTGTAAGAGGATATCCAACAATAAACGATGCAACTATAGAAGATGCAAAAGATATTGGATTAATAAATATGGTTAAAGTAATTGACAATGGCGACGATGCACCAGGAACAATTTTAGAGACAACCTCAAATGAATTTAAAAATATTTTTGATAAATCTGAATTAATTATTGCAAAAGGTCAGGGAAATTTTGAATGCCTGAATTTAGTAAAAAATAAAAATATTTATTTTATGTTTATTGTTAAATGTAAGCTTATTGGAGATGAAATAGGCACTTCTATTGGAGATCTTATTTGTAAAAAAACAGTTACTATTCATCTTAATAAAAAATGTAATAATTACAATGTATCAGGATTAACCTAATTGGTTCAAAGTTCAAAGTTTAATCAATAAAATGGAAAAAATAAAAAGATTTGAAGATTTAAAAGTTTGGCAGAAAGCAAGAGAATTATCAAAAGAAGTTTATAAGATTACCAAAGAAGGTGAGTTTGCCAAAAATTTTGGGTTTAAAAACCAAATAAGAGATTCAAGTGGCTCATCTATGGATAATATTGCTGAAGGATTTGAAAGAAGTGGAAATAAAGAGTTCATGCAGTTTTTATATATTGTAAAAGGTTCTACAGGTGAAGTAAGGTCTCAATTATATAGAGCAATAGATCAGAACTATATTACAAAAAAGCAATTTGATAATATATATATTCTTGCGATTCAAACTAGTAAACTTATTGGAGGTTTAATTAATTATTTGTCAGATTCGGATTTTAAAGGTTTTAAATATAAAAACAAATCTTGAACTTTGAACTTTGAACTTTGAACTTTGAACTTTGAACTTTGAACCTTGAACTTTGAACTAAAATTACCCCGTTGGATATTTCCTACGGGTGAATAGCTACAAAAAATTAGTAATTAAAACAATGCCTGATTATAAAGAATATTTAGATATTTGGAATTTTATTTTACTCCCTGTTTATTTAATAATAATTTTTTTAGTTTCTAATAGAATAAAAAATAAACATATTAACGATAATCCTGTTTATAAATATTATACAGCAGGTTTATTTATAAAAATTACAGGAGGTATATTATTTACTTTAATTTATATTTTTTATTATAAATGTGGCGATACACTTAATTATTTTTCTGGAGGAAGAGCATTAGTTAATTTATTGTTTAAGCATACTTATCCTTGTCTATCTATCCTTTTTGGTAACACAACAGTTGAAAATTGGTCTTATTTTGATGTTACTACTGGCTGGCCTATGTGGAGCATGTATTTTTTAAAACCAGATTCCTTTGCAGTTATGCGTCTGATAACTCCTTTTTTACTAATTTCATTTAATAAATTTTTGTTATGCACTATTATTTTGGATTGGGTTGCTTATGCTGGTATATGGCGTTTTTACCTAATGCTTTGTGAAATATATCCTAAAATAACAAAACAATTTGCCATAGCTGTTTTCTGTATCCCTTCATTGATATTTTGGGGGTCCGGCATAATGAAAGATACTTTTACTTTTGCCGCAACACTTTGGTTTACTTATAATACTTATATGATATTTATTAAAAAATCTAAAATTCCTGTAAATATAATTGTATTAATCATCAATTTTTGGATTTTGATTATATTAAAGCCATATATTTTAGTAGCACTATTACCCAACGTTCTTGTATGGGTATTGTTTAAACAAATTAAATCAATTAAGAATAAAGTTTTAAGATATCTCTCTGCACCTGCTTTACTTGTTATTGGAATTATTATCTGCACATCATCGTTTTCAATATTTAGTAAAGAACTTGGGGCTTATTCATCAGTTGACAGTGCAATAAAAAAAGCTCAGGTTACTCAGCAAGATTTAATAAGAGATCAATATGGAACAAATTCTTTTAATATCGGCAATTTTGATAATTCATTTTCAAGTATTGTATCAAAAGCTCCTGCTGCAATAATAGCCGGTCTGTTTAGACCTTTTATATGGGAAGTACATAGCGTAACAATGCTTATATCAGGAATAGAAAATTTTATATTTCTTATTTTATTTATTTATTTTATATTTTATATAGGTCTTTTAAAAGTATTCAAATTTATTATCCAGGACCCTTTACTTATATTCTTTTGTTCTTTTATATTAATTTTTTCCTTTTCTGTTGGATTAACCACAGCAAATTTTGGAGCTTTGGTACGGCTTAAAATTCCTGCTACTGTTTTTTTTGCAGTATTTTTATTTATTCTGTATCAAAAAAATAAGGAGTTTAAACAATTCCGGAAAATCCCATAAATGCAAGTGAAAGTATTCCTGCGGTAATTAAAGCAATAGGAACACCACGCATACCTTTTGGGACACCAATCAAATCAAAACGTTCTCTTAATCCTGAAAAAATTATTAAAGCCAAGCCATAGCCAATTGCTGTTGATATAGCAAATACAACACTCTCCATAAGGTTAAAATCTTTTTGTATCACTAATATTGCAACACCTAATACAGCACAGTTTGTTGTTATCAAAGGAAGATAAATACCTAATGCCTGATATAAAGAAGGACTGATTTTTTTTATAACAATTTCAACCATCTGAACTAACGCAGCAATTACTAAAATAAAAGTAATGGTCTGCATAAACTGTAATCCAAAAGGATTAAGAACATAATATTGTACTAACCAGGTAACCAAAGTGGCTAATGTCATCACAAACAAAATGCCACCGGACATTCCTACTGCTGTAGATGTTTTTTTTGATACACCAAGAAAAGGGCATACTCCTAAAAATTGTGCTAATATTATATTATTAACAAATATTGCTGATATTATAATTATAAAATAATTCATGTGTTTATATTTTTATGTGTTTTAATTTATCAGGTAGTTCCTGATTATTATTAGTTATTAGACTACACTCATTAATCATATAATAATTTAACAATTTAACAATGTAACAATTTATTCGTATTCTCACTTTAAACTTTGAATCATAAATTATTATTTTTTTCTGATAGAATACAAAATTTCTTTATTTATGATGACTTCTCAAATTTATTAACTAATGCTATTAAATATCCTAAGACAATAAATGCTCCCGGAGGCATTACAAAAAGTAATATGGTCTTTGCGTTTTCACCAACAAAAACAATATCAAAGATAGAACCACTTCCTAATATCTCACGGATAATCCCTAAAACTGTAACTGCGAGTGTAAAGCCAAGTCCCATTCCAAATCCATCAATTATTGATGAAATAACATTGTTTTTAGAAGCAAATGCTTCTGCTCTGCCTAATATAATACAGTTGACAACAATAAGAGGTATAAATATGCCTAACTGTTTATAAAGTTCCGGTAAATATGCCTGCATTACCATCTGAACTATTGTAACAAACGAAGCAATGACAACAATAAAACAAGGTATTCTTACTTTGTCAGGAATAAAATTTTTAATTAATGAAATCACAAGATTTGACATAACAAGGACAAAACTGGTTGCTAATCCCATTCCTAATCCGTTCATTGCAGAGGTTGTTACTCCTAATACAGGACACAAACCCAGTAATATTACAAAAACAGGGTTTTCTTTTATAATACCCTTAGTAAAATTTTTCCATTGATTCATTATTTATTTCCTCCTTGTTTTTTTAAAACATTATAAGCACGTTGAACTGCATCACAAAAAGCACGGGAACTGATAGTTGCTGCTGTTATTGCATCAACATCACCGCCATCTTTATCTACAATTAGTTTAAAACTATCAGGATTTTTATCATTAAACTGGTCTTTAAATTTTGGCTCAACCATTTTAGTTCCTAAACCGGGCGTTTCTTTTAATTCAAGAATTTCTATATTTTTTATTGTCCCGTCAGGTAAAAAACCTGCCATTAATCTGACTCTTCCGCCAAAACCCTTGTCTGTATATGTTTCTATTGCTGTGCCTACTAATTCATCATTTTTATATACTTCATTAAAAACAAGAGAATCTGTGCCATCTTCGGGCTTAACCTTATAGGTCTTAATATTATCAAACTCAGGGACAACTTTTTTTATTGCCAATTCTTTTTTTAATTTTTTTGATTTTTCAATAGGTTCTTTTGTAAGATTATAAATAGATCCTAATGAAAAACTTGCTACAACTGTTATAACAAGTAATGTTAAAACCATATTTTTGAGATTGGATTCTGTTTTTGCCATTTTTATAAAATATTATAATTTCAAAATTAAATTTTTACTGCTTAATTTTATTTTTTTTGTTTTAAATATTCATTTTTGTCATTTATTTTTGAATTTTGTACTTAAAAAGTATAAAAATATGATATTATTGAATAATTATTTTTTTTACGACCGCATTAGTATTTGTTATTAGTTTTATAAAATTAATGAGCTTATTTTGTAATACATTAATATTTTTGTTTTCATTATATTTATTTTAAATTATTAATTTCAAATAACTTATAAATTATAAACAAGACCTAATCCAGAATCAATTGTTCTATTTGTTATAACGTCAACAGATGATTTTTTATATATTTTTGTAAGTCCGTAATTATATCTGGTATAAACCAATAAATTGAATTTATTTTTAATTAAAACTTGGATTCCAGTTCCAAGAGTCAACCCTAAATCAAATTTTGTCATTCCTTCCCTAGTATTTGTGTTATATTCTGTTTTATCATGTCCTGATGTTATAGTGGGGTCATCAGAATGAACTGCATCTTCAGGATCAATATAATGATCATGATATCCGTTATATCTTGCTGATAAGAGAAATCCATAGTAAGTGCCTGCTTCAAAAAACACTTTAAATTTTTTTCCAAAATGAATATTTGCCAGTATGGGCATAGTCAGATAATCATATTTATTTGTTGCGTCCCAACCAAAGTAACTATTTTTACAAGTATATGCTCCACCACTATCAGAAAAGAATGTTATACTGTCTATCCACATTTCAGTTCTAAATCCTTTTTGTTCATAATTTAATTCTATTTTTAAAGAAAATATATCAGAAAATGAATATATACCTATAGCACCAGAAGTAATACCTGTTCTTTCACTCTTCTTAATTTGAGAGTCATCTAAATTGGGTCCTCCATATGTATTTGATATAGAAATACCTTGTTTTATTCCTAATGATAATTTATGATTTAAAATTTTATCATCCTGAGCTTTTGTTGAGACAGAACAAAAAAACAAAAAAATAATTCCAATAAAAGTAATTGTTGAACGATTACTCATTTTTTATTATTAAATTTGGTTATTAAATGTTTATTTTACTACTATAATTTTTTTAATGATTTAATTTCTTTTTTTAATTTTTCAATTTGCATTGTTTGTTTTTGTTGTATTTTATTTAGTTTTATCCCCAAATTTTTTTGGTTTAAAAGCTCTGTCAATCAAAGGGACAAAAGCATTCATTATCAATATTGAAAAAGAAACGCCTTCCGGATAAGCGCCGAAAACACGAATTAATACTGTTATAACACCACATCCCAAACCAAATATTAACATTCCTTTTCCTGTCATAGGCGAAGTAACCATGTCTGTTGCCATAAATAAAGCACCCAGCATTAAACCTCCTGTTAATAAATGAAACAAAGGGTCAATAAATTGCTCAGGATTAATCAGCCATAGGATACCGGTAAAGACCAATACAGTTCCAATATAAGCTACAGGTATATGCCAGAGAATAATCTTTTTTATTAATAAATAGATAGCTCCAATAATTAATGCTATTGCCGATATTTCACCTAAGGAGCCACCGCAATTACCAAGAAATAAATCAAGGTAATCAGGTATTTTTTCCATTAATCCGGAAACGACATCTCCTTTTGCCAGTCCTTCTTTAACAATTCCCAAAGGTGTTGCACCTGTCAAAGCATCAGCACTGGATGCACGAGATATGAAATTCCTAGGCCAACTTGTCATATCAACAGGAAAAGAAATTAAAAGAAAAACTCTTCCTACCAGTGCCGGATTAAAAGGATTTTTACCTAATCCGCCAAAAGACATCTTTGCAATACCAATAGCTACAAATGCTCCAATAATCATTTCCCATACAGGTAAATTGCTTGGAACATTAAAAGCCAATAAAATTCCTGTAATAACAGCAGAGCCATCAGTAATTGTTGTCTTGCCTTTTATTAAAAACCTCTGAATAAGATATTCAAATAAAACACAGGAAATTACAGAGACCAAGATAAGTTTTACAGCATCAAAACCAAAAAAATAAACAGAAGCAGCTATTGCTGGTAATAAAGCAATAACAACACTATACATTATTTTTTTAACTGATAAATCCTCATGTATATGAGGCGAACCTGAAACAGTAAGTAAATTCATGTGTTTTATATTTTTGTAATTAACTCATAATTAGGTAGTTATGAGATATAAGTTTAAAATTTATTATTTTTACTTTTATTTTTTGTCTTAAAAATAATCATTCCCTTCAGTCGGGCGCCTGACCAGTGCCTGTCCTGTAACGAAGAATTTCATTCATAATAGTACTGCTACTCCAAAAAGCGTTTTTTATATTGATAGTACGTTTACGGAGGAGATTCTTCGCTACGCTCAGAATGACAGTCGTTTTTCAAACACCTCATCATTAATGACAGTTTTTTTCAAATGCTTTTTTATTATTAATCCGTAATCCATAATTCATAATTATTGTCAATTGTCTTTGAGTTATGGATATTTTATATTATTATTTCTATCTTTTATTTCTATTTCTTATTATTTGTCCTACTTTATTTTTTCCTACTCTCAGATAATCTAATAAAGGTCTGTTTGCAGGGCATATAAATTGGCATGCACCACATTCAATGCAATCCATTATATTATATTTTTCTAATGTTTCAAAATCATTTTTTTCAGTAAAATCAGCTAAAAGATATGGCTCTAATCCCATAGGACAACTTTCCACACATTTTCCACAACGAATACAATTTTGTTCCCCTTCTCTTTTTGTTTCTGATATACTCATTAATACTATTCCTGATGTTCCTTTTACAACAGGAGCATCTAATGATGCCAATGCTTTGCCCATCATAGGTCCGCCACTTATCACTTTACCGGTATCTTCGGGAATACCACCAACAGCATTAATTAATTCTGATACAGGTGTTCCTATTCTTACTAAAAAATTAGAAGGACTTTTGACTGATTTGCCTGTTACAGTAACAACTCTCTCAAATAAAGGTTTGTTTTTCTGAACTGCCTCATAAACAGCAAAAGCTGTTCCTACATTATTTACAATACATCCAACTTCAACAGGTAATTTTCCTGAAGGGACTTCTCTGTTTGTCAATGCTTTAATCAACTGCTTTTCACCACCTTGAGGATATTTCACTTTTAACGGATGAATTTCTATTCCTTCAAATTTTTTTGAAAGTTCTGTAAAATGCTTAATTACATCTTTCTTATTATTTTCAATACCAATTAGTGTCTTTTTTACATTCAAAGATTTCATCAAAATACAAGCACCTATCAGTATTTCTTCTCCTTTTTCCAGCATCAAGCTATGGTCAGAAGTCAAATAAGGTTCACATTCAGCACCATTGATAATCATATAATCAGCTTTTTTGCCTTCAGGAACCATCAACTTTACATGTGAAGGAAATGTTGCACCACCTAATCCAACGATACCCATTTCCTTAACCTTAGAAATTATTTCTTTTGAAGAAAGTGAAATATCTCTCTTTATGTCAATAGAACTGTCAATATTTTTTTCCCATTCATCTCCTTCAACATCAATAACCACAGTAGTTTTTTTATAACCACTTGCATCAATTATATTATCAATTTTTTTAACTTTACCGGATACAGAAGAATGATTATTAGCACAAATAAATGCCTCACTTTTTGCTATTAACTGACCTGTTTTTACTGTATCTCCTTTTTTTACTAATAATGTTGAAGGTGCTCCTAAATGTTGTGTAACAAGGATATAAACTCTCTTTGGTATAGGAAAAACTTTTATTTTTTCTTTTACTGAAAGTTTATTTTCTTTAGGATGAGCACCGCCTAATTTAAAGGTTTTTAATTTCATTATCCTTTTTTTATTTAATCTCTATTTTGTAACTATTCAAGTATCAGGCAATTGCCTGATTAACCCTATAAATATATTTTACGTAATAATCATTAAGACATTTGCCCTGTGAAATTACGATTTATCGGAATATTTCATCGGGGTCATTAGTGGTCATTAATTATTCGTAGGCATTTTCAATTTTACGTTTTGCATTTATAATCATCCCCTTGTGTGTGCGTTAGCTCATGGATGTTTCATGTGTTTATATTCTTGTAATGTAAGTAATTATATTTTTTTTATTTCACGCAAAGACGCCAAGTCGCAAAGATTTTTTTATGTATTTATATTTCTATAATTAGTTGATATTTAGTTGCTTATACCGTTGAATCAGTCATTCGTCAGTAGCCGAACATGGTTGCCTGATGGCATTTATATTGTTATTAGCCATTTAACCATTTAACCATTTTGTATTTTACCATTTTGAATTTTAATTATTTTAGGCATTTTAATTTTTAAGTATTTTAGGCATTTCTTTTTGTATAACTTTTGGTTTTTGAGGAGGAAAATTAATGTCTTTAATTGCTCCTGTCGGGCATACTTCTATACATTTTTTGCATAGCATACATTTATTAAAGTCAATATATGCAAGATCATTTTCAAGAGTAATAGCATCAAATTTACATACTTCAACACATTTGCCACATCCTATACAAGCTACATTACAATTTCTTCTTGCAACGCCACCTTTTTCTTTGTTAACACAAGATACAAAAACTCTTTTGTCCTTCCTGCCTTTATTACGAAGTTCAATAATATCTCTTGGACATGCCTTAACACAAGCTCCACAGGCAACACAATTTTCTTCATTTACCACAGGCAGTTTTGTTACATCATCCATATAAATTGCATCAAAATTACAAACTTCAACACAGTCGCCCAAGCCAAGACAACCATAAGGACATCCACTTTCTCCTGAAAATAGCATATTAGCAAAAGCACATGTTAATGCACCATCATATTCAACTTTATTAGGAGCATTTTCTTTAGACCCATTACAACGGACAACTGCAATCTGAGGTTCTTTATCGGTAATTTCAAGTCCTAAAACAGAACCAACTTTAGCCATTACTTTACTGCCACCAACAGGGCAATATATATGCTCAACATCTTTGGTCTTAACTAATGCTTCAGCCATTGCATGACATCCTGCAAAACCACATGCACCACAATTTGCTCCGGGAAGCACCTCGTCAATCTCTGCAACCTTAGGATCTTCTTCAACTTTAAACTTTTTAGCTACAATATATAAAATAATTGCAGCAATAGCTCCAATAGAACCTAATAAAATTACTGCATAAATCGTTATATTCACAATATATTATTTTTTTTTAAAAATTACTTTTTTTAAATATTTGGCAAATGTAAAAAAACAAATATTAATTATTTAAATATAAGAAAAATTTTTGTTAATTTTTTATCCAGTAAGGAATATCCAGTGGAGTAAAGATATCTGCTTCAGGCGGACTAACATATTATTTTCATAAATTCTAATTATTAGTTTATATCTTTAATATTTAATTGTAAAGATGTTGTTCCGTTCCAGATATTTTCTTTAATAGAGTAACAAATATTAAAGGATTTCTTTTTTGAGATATCTTTTAAAACATTAGCTTGTTGAAAAGCAATTGCCTTAAAATATTTTGTGGTGTTTAAGCCATTGGAAATACTTGTTGCGGATTTTAATTGTGAAACAGATAATTTTAAATGATTTTTTCCTACTATATATGAGTTTCCATTATCAATAACAGATTCGGTTTGAAAGACAGGAGACATATTTCCCGGTCCAAAAGGAGCAAATCGTTTTAAGATACGAAAAAATTTAGGAGTTATTTCATCAAAATCAATTTCTGCATCTATTTTTATTTCAGGGACAAGCATATCATCTTCTATAGTGTTACATACGACATCTTCAAATTTTTTGCGAAAGGCATTTAAATTTTCAGGTTTTAAAGACAATCCTGCTGCATATTTATGCCCTCCAAAGTTTTCCAATAAATTACTACACTCATTTATTGCATTATATAAGTTAAAATTTTTTACAGAACGGGCAGAACCTGTAATCAAACCATTTGATTCGGTAAGCACTATTGTAGGACGATAATAGCTCTCTGTTAATCTTGAAGCTACAATTCCTATAACACCTTTATGCCAGTCAGGATTAAAAACAACAGTTGTTTTAGCATTTAATAACTGTTCATCATTTTTTATCATATCAAGAGCTTGATTTGTAATATCTATATCAAGTTCTTTCCTTTTTGTGTTATCTATGTTAATATGTTTAGCTAATTCCATAGATTGTTCTATGTTTTTGCTTATAAGCAGTTCCACGGCTAATCTGCCACTTTCTATTCTACCGGCAGCATTTATTCTTGGTCCTATCTGGAAAACCAAATCATTGATTATGAGTTTTTTGTTAAAAATAGTTTCAATAACCTGTGCTGTCAGGCAGTCGCCTGATTCATTACTTGTTTCAGTATCAAAAGTATTATCTTCATTTTTTTTTGTTATACCACAATATTTTATTATAGCTTCAAATCCTTGTCGTGGTTTAGTATTTAGTTGTTTCAATCCATAATAAGCAAGTATTCTGTTTTCGTCGGTGATAGGGACAATATCTGAAGCAATACTTACAACTACAAGGTCTAAATATTGTTCAATTTCCTGAAAATCTATATTATGTTTTTGAGAATATGCCTGTATAAGTTTAAATCCCACTCCACATCCTGATAGTTCTTTATATGGGTAGTTGCAGTCAGACCTTTTAGAATCTAATACAGCAATAGCTTCTGGCAACTTATTTCCAGGTTCATGATGGTCGCAGATAATAAAGTCAATATTTTTATTTTTGGCATAACTTACTTTAGCATTAGCTTTGATACCACAATCAAGAGCTATAATAAGTGATATATTATTTTCTTCAGCAAAATCCACACCTTGTATTGAGATGCCATATCCTTCTGTATATCTGTCCGGGATATAAAAATTAATGTTATCATAATGAATAGTATCTCTAAAAAAAGAATAAATTAGAGCTACGGCAGTTGTCCCATCTACATCATAATCGCCATATATTAATAATTTTTCTTTGTTTTTTATTGCCTTATCAATTCTTTCTATAGCTTTATCCATATCTTTTATTAAGAAAGGATCATATAGGTTTTCTAATTTTGGACAAAAAAATGCTTCTGCTTTTTCAAAACTGTCTATACCTCTTTGCACAAGTAAGTTAGCAAGTGTATCAGTAATGTTTAATTCAGCAGACAGATTTTTTACTGCTTTTATATCACCTTGTTTTTTTATTGCCAAATGTTTTTTCATAAAAAATATAATTTATAAAATTTTTGGCAATTTATAAAAATTATTTATAGGGGACTTCTATTAATTCATTTCTTTCAAGAAACAAATATAATGAATAAGATGCGAGACATAAATATTTCTTAATAGCCATAGCTATTAAGAAATATT
>Ga0265594_1000809_pt1 | contig 25291 bp, 26 predicted proteins | sample saktaG_11_FD_190147 | JGI IMG/M metagenome (GOLD analysis project Ga0265594, IMG submission 190147) | Saline water microbial communities from Sakinaw Lake, British Columbia, Canada - sak_2011_5_24_80m | ecosystem: Environmental > Aquatic > Non-marine Saline and Alkaline > Saline ... | reverse complement strand
ATAATTTTTTGATTTAAGTCCATAATATTTATTGGTTATTAATTATTATTCCTTGTTGTTGATTTACGCTTTCATCATCTGGCAGACTAGTGTCTACTTTTAAAGCATTTGAATCCAATATGTCTTTAGTAAATTTATCCTGACCTACAATTTCTGCTCTCTCCACCAAAATAGCTGTGCTTCCTGCTTGCCCTGCGTTAGGAGTTAAACTCACTTGAAAAGCTAAAGTCAAAGGAATTTTTCCTATGCCCTGATAAGCGTCTATATCGCCTATGTTCCAAATAGCTTCTCTGCTCACTGAATCAAATGTGAATTTAGAATCTTCTGGAAAAAAATTACCAGTAGGTCTTACATTAGAAGGCAAGATTGCTTTGATTTTTACATTGCTAAGGTCATTTGAATAATTTTTAACTTGCCAAAGAATTGTATAGGTTGTTGATTTACCAACTTCAGGAGGTAAAGGCCCTGAATTTCCGAAAAATTCTTCTTGGAAATAAGCTTTTTGTAAAATAACTAATTTTGAATTAACCCTTACTTCAAATTCTTTTCCTGCTTCAGCAACTAATACTTCATTTCTCAAAACTAAATTTTTTGCTTCTTGACTAAAAGTTTCATCTTTAACTTTTATCCAAAATTCAACTTTTCCTTCGTCTCCTGCCTCTAAAAGACTTAATTTAGGTATGTTTTTCCAATCAAAAATTATAGAATTATCTCCTGGACCAGTTTCTCCTCCATCTGAGCGTAAAGTTTCTATGTCAAATGCTTCACCGTCTAATTTAACTAATAAGAATTTCTTTATAAAAGATTTTTTACCTATATTTTTAAAGAAGATTTCATAATGAAGCAAGTCGCCTGGGTTAGCAATGTAATCTGGAGAATTATTTACTATCTGAGATATGTAAATAGCCGGTTCAATAATTTGAATTGATTGTGCGGCTTCTTTTAGAATAACAATTTCTCCATCCATATATATTCCTAACTCTGCTTTAAAGATTTTTTGATCTCCTGTATCTCCATTAATATCCCCCAATATTTTTATTCTTCCTCCACTCGCCTGACTAAGCAAAGGAACCTGCCATTCTGTTTTATCTAAAGATTGGGGAATGGAAGCTTCAAACAAAAATCCCTCTGGATAAGTGAGTTTAATTCTTAAATCAGAAAGTTCGCAATCAAAATTTGAAAAATAATTTAAAGAAAAATTAAGTTTTTGCCCTGCTTCAATTTTTGAAGCAAGGTCAAACTCAAAAGTTAAAGGGATAAATTTAATTTGAGTGCTAAAAGTTGTTTTTGATTCATAACGCGCTTTTAAGTTTTTTGGTTGATAATTTAACCAAGCACTTGCAGTCACTATTTCATTTTCTTTACCCAATAATCTGGCTCTAAATCTAAAGCTTTTTTCTTGCCCAGGATATATATCTTCCACCTTCTCAGCAACTCTTAACGCTCCATTATTTTCAGGGATAGAATATTTTGGATATTCAAAAATAAGTTCTGGATTTTCTAAAACAACATCTCCGTTATTTTTATATCTTACTAAATATTCTATTTCTTCTCCTGCTTGCGTAACTTCTGGGCCTAATATTTCAACTTTTAATATCTCTTTTGAATAATTGTTCTTTTGAAAATACCAAAGACCTACTAATCCGGCTCCTAAAAGTAAAACTATAATAGAAATTGTTAAAAAATTTTTGGGCATATTTTTTTATTTAATTTATTAGTTTAGAAGAAAATCAAGATTATTTTTATCTTCTTGGCTTATTTTTAAATGTTGTAATGTTTCCCAGTCTTTTTTAAGAATAATTCTTAAAATTTTTATCGTATTTATGTCTATATTTGAATATAATTCTTTGTCTGTCTTATTGGTTTTTTGAAAACAAGGTTCGCAAATTATTCCATTTTCTTTTGAGAATAAATAAATATTTTCTTGGGATAACTTCTGGCGACAAATATGACAATAATAAAGTTCTGGTTTGTACCCCAAAATAGAAATTAGATTCCAAAAGAAATAATGATAGATGATTTCCGATTCCCAATCATTTAACCTTTGGAGAGTTTCTTTTAGCAGTTGCCAGATTTTGTCATCCTTTTCTTCCTCGTGAACCAAGTCATTTATATCTTTACTAATTTTTAAAGCAATCTGGGATTTGTTACTATCTGTTTTTAAGTTCTTAAATTTATCAATTAAAACTATGTCTGTTAAAGTTTTGTGGATTTTCCCTTGTATGAACTCAATTTCTGAAAAAGCAAAAATTTCTGTGCCAGCTCTTAATTTTGATTTAATTTTTCTGATGGCCCTGCCAAAAACTTTTATTTTGCCAAAATCTTTTGTAAAAACAGTGAAAATCCGACTGTCTTGTCCATATTCTTTTTCTTTTAAGAAAAATCCTTTAGTTCTGGAATAAGTAAACGGCATTATTATACTATTAGCTTTAAAAATCTCCCAATTTTTTTAGATAGTTTATATCGTTATTGATTTTTTTTCTCTCTTGCCAATTTGTCCATATCTTCTTTTTCTCAAGCCCTTTAATCAGTCCTTTGACATCTTTGCGATTAATGTTAGGACCATATTTTTTAAAATCAAATTTCTTTTCAAATGCTTCTCTTTCTTGTCGAGTATATCTTCTTGCTGAATCAGGAAATTTTGAAGGGGCTTTTCTTAACTTTTGTCTTAACTCAATTCTGGAAACATATCCTTTTTTGCCAAAAAAATCTTGTGTTGGTTTTTCCATAATATTTATACTATGGTTATTTTAGATGACCTTTTTAACGACTAAATGAATTTCCTTTTCATTAATTTTCATTGTTTTTTTATTTTCCAAAATCTCATCTGGTATATTCCCTTTAAGAGCCTTTGCTTTTGTGTCTGACAAAATCTTTTCTTTGTTATCCTCTAAAAATTTCTTTAATTCCTTCTCGGCCTCATAATAAATTATAATTTTATCCTTAGGCGTAAATTTTGATTTCTTGCGGAGACTTTGAATCTGTCTGACAACTTCCCTAATATTTCCCTCTTCTTTTAATTCCTTTGTAATTGTCGTATCTAATTCTATTTCTTTTTTTATTTTTGAATCAAAAATTATCTTTTTCACATTTACTTCTTCTTTAATAAGATTTAATAATTCCTGATTATCTTTAATCTTTTTTTCTTGGTCCTTAAGATTGATTTTTAACAAGGATAGCGGTTGTCTTATTTTTATCCCGACATTGGCCCTCTCCGATAATGATAAAGCAACTATCTCTCTAACATTTTTCATATCATTTTCTAAATCTAAATTTATAAATTGTTTTTCTGATTTTGGCCAATCACATAAATGAATTGATTCTGGCATATCCTTTGTTTTTAAATCCGAATAAACTTGTTCTGCAAAAAACGGCATTATAGGGGCAATTAATTTATTTAAGTTTAAAAGAACAAAATAAAGAGTAGAAATTGCATCTTGAGAATCATCTGTGGAATGAAATCTTTTCCTGGAACGTCTAATATACCAAAGAGATAAATCATTTATAAAGAAATCTTCAATAGATAAGCTTGCTTTATATGCATTATATTTATCTAAAGATTTGGTAACTTTTTCTATTAAATTATTTAAACAAGATAAAATCCATTTATCTAGAATATTCTCTGAATTTGATAATTCTGAAGAAAATTCTTGTTTAGAAGCATATGTATTATAAAATGCATAACTATTCCATAAAATTAAAAGTTTCCTTTTTATTTCTTGAGCTACATTATACCCAAATCTCAAATTAGAAATCGGATTTTGTTTAGCATACATCCACCTCATAACATCTGCTCCTATTTTTTCTACTGCGTCGTCAAACCAAATGGCATTGCCTTTTGATTTATGCATTTCCTCACCTTTTTCATCAACTACTGTGGCATACCCAAAAATTGTTTTTGTGGGAGGTACTCCTTCTAGAACTTGGCTCATAACCAAAAGAGAATAAAACCAGTTTTTAAATTGCCCCGGGAAAGATTCACAGATAAAATCAGAAGGAAACCATTTTCTCCAAAAATCTTTGTCCGCAGAATATTTACGTGTAGAAAAAGAAACAATGCCCGCATCTAACCAAGGGTTGCCTACATCTGGAATACGAGAAATTATTTCTCCACATTTTGAACATTTAATTTTAACATTATCAATCCATGGCCGATGAGGAGAATTTCCCTCAAATTTATCCCATCCTTCAACCGCTTTTTCTTTTAGTTCTTGTTTAGAGCCAATTACTTCAAAATTACCGCATTTTGAACACTCATAAATTGGAAGAGCTAATCCCCAATAACGTTTTTTTGAAATAAGCCAGTCCTGCATATTTTTCAACCAATCCAGTTCTCTGCTTAAACCAAATTCTGGAATCCATTTTATCTTCTTAGCACTTTCCATAAGATCATTTCTGATTTTATCCATGGAAATATACCATTCATCAACCAATCTGAAAATTAATTCTGTTTTACATCGCCAGCAAGTTGGATAGCGATGTGTATAACTTTCAATTTTTAAAACAAAGTCTTGCTTTTTTAAATCTTCAAAAATTAAATCATTTACTTCGGCCACTAACTTACCGCTTAAATAACCGAATCCATCTCTATATCTGCTTTCATCGTTTGTAGGGTTAATCACTGGTATTTTTAATTCTTTACTTAGTTGGAAATCCTCTTGGCCGCATCCGGGAGCAATGTGAACAACCCCAGTTCCTTCTTCAATATTTACCTCATCCCATAAAATAACTGAATGCTCATATCCTTTAAGCGCCTTTTTAACTTCTGGAAACTTATCAAATCCCATGCCTTGGTATTTTACTCCATCTAATTCTTTTCCTTTAAATGTTTCTATAATCTCACCATTCTCAATGATTTTAGATTTTTCTTTAAGTAAAATAAATTTTTCTCCCTGTTTATTCTTTATTTTGACATATTCCAAATCAGGATGAACTGCTAAAGCAACATTAGCAGGCAATGTCCATGGCGTAGTGGTCCAAGCGAGGAAAAATGTTTTTTCCTGTCCTTTAACAGGCAGTTTTATAAAAATTGCTTTATGGGTTATTTCTTGATATTCTTCAGTCAATATTTCATGTTGAGAAATTGCTGTCCCGCAGCGAGGACACCATGGCACTACATCTCTCCCTTTATAGAGAAGTCCTTTTTCTTTGCATTTTTTCAAGAAATGCCAAATCGTATAATTATTCTCATCTGACATTGTAAAATAAGAGTTGCCCCAGTCCATCCACTGGCCTAAGCGAATTGATTGCCTTGTCTGAATTTCTGAATATTTTAAAACTCTTTCTCTGCATTTCTGGACAAACTTTCCTATGCCATATTTTTCTATATCTTTTTTATCTTTAAACCCAAGCTCTTTTTCAACCTCTACTTCTACCCATAATCCCTGGCAGTCAAATCCGTTTTGATATCTTTCATCAATGCCTTTCATTGCATTATATCTTCTAAATAAATCTTTATATGTTCTACCCCAAGCATGATGAACCCCCATTGGATTATTCGCTGTTATTGGCCCATCTAAAAACGACCAAGTTTCTTTATCCTTGTTTTTCTTTCTTAACTTTTCAAAAACTTTCCTATCTTGCCAAAACTTTAAAATTTTGTTTTCCATCTCTGGAAAGTTAACATCCATATAAGGTTTTTTATTATTTGTATTCTAATTTTTTAAATTCACCAACTTCCAAAGAAAAATCTTTTTTTCTCTCTAAAAGTTTTTCATCTTTTAAACCTCTAACTGTTCCCTCTAAGAGATATAAAGGAGTACCATGGCTTATTATTAAGATATTCTTGTCTCTATATTTTTTATCAACCTCTTCTAAAAAATTCATCATTCTCTTTTTACAATCTTGCCGAGATTCACCGTTTAAAAGTCGTTTAAAAAATCTTTGTTTTTGGTCAGAAAAAGCTTTTTTATATTCTTTAATCGGTTTTCCATTATAAATTCCTTTATTAATTTCTCGGAGCCGAATATCAAAAATTGGTTTAACTCCAATTTCTCTGGAAACAATCTTTGCTGTTTCTTTAGCTCTTGGAATATCTGATGAAAAGATTAAATTGATTTTTTTACTTTTAAGTTTCTTAGTTGCATTCTTTATTTGCCTCTTTCCTTTTTCAGTTAATAATATTGGAGAAGGTTCTGGCCAAGGATATATTATTTTTTCTTTTTTGAGTTGATAAGGAGTTTCTCCATGCCTCAAAATAAAATAAGTATTATTCATATTACATTTTTTCAGGCGCAGAAATGCCCATTATATCCAATATATTTTTCAAAACAATCTTTGTTGCAAATATCAAACTTAAACGAGCACTGCTTAATTCTTTATCTTCTGTTAAAACACGGCAATTTTTATAAAACTGATGGAAGCAAGCAGCTGTTTCAAAGGCATATTTAGGCAACCTTTGAATCTGATAATCTTCAGTAATATCTTTAATAACTTCTGGGAACTTAATCAATTGCTTGGACAATCTTAGTTCTAAAGGATCATTTAATAGTTTAAAATCGGCATTCCAACTGGCAGATTGGGATTTTTTAAGAATACTGCAAATTCTGGCGTAAGCATATTGGATATAATAAACAGGATTTTTTTCTGACTTGTCTTTGGCTAAAGACATATCAAAATTCAGATGACTTCCAGCTCTTCTCTGTAAAAAGAAAAATCTAGCTGAATCTATGCCTATTTCGTCAATCAACTCGTCCAAAGTTACATAAATACCTTTTCTTTTAGACATTTTAACGCTCTTTCCTTGCTCAATAAGACGGACTAATTGCATAATAACAACTTTGAATTGTTCTTTTTTATAGCCCAATGCTTGAACTGCAGACTCCATACGCTCTATATACCCATGATGGTCAGCTCCCCAAATGCATATTATCTGATTAAATCCTCTTTCAAATTTATTTTTTAAATAAGCAATATCAGAGAAAAAATACGTTTTCTCGCCATCTGCTTTTACTAAAACTCTATCTTTATCATCCCCAAATTTTTCTGATTTAAACCAAACAGCTTTATCTTTTTCATAAATTAAATCATTATCTTGCAGCCATTTTAAAACATTTTCTATTTCTTTGTTCTCATGCAAACTTTTTTCTGAAAACCAAACATCAAATTCAATTCCCATTTTTTTTACGGTCTTTTTAATGTATTCTTTTAAAATTAAACTTCCTGCTTCCTGTCCAACTTTTTCTGCATCTTTTCCTTTTATTTTTTTTCTTAATTCTTTTATATAATCTCCCTTATAAACTGCTTGGTCATCTCCAATAACTGAATGCCCTAATTTTTTTACTTGTTCTCCAATATCATTAATATAATATTCTTTTTCCACATCATGCCCTGCTTTTTTCAAAACATTTGCCAAAACATCTCCACAAAAACCTCCCCGACCATTTCCAAGCGTTAACGGCCCTGTTGGGTTAGCTGAAATAAATTCAACTTGAATCTTCTTCTTGCCTATATCTATATTACCAAACTCTTTATCCTGTCTTAATATCTTTTCAATTTGTTTTTGGATAAGAGTTTTTGACAAAAAAAAGTTGATAAATCCTGGTTTAATTACTTCAACCTTATCAAAAAGTAATTGGGTATCTAAATCACTAATTGATTCTGTAATAAATTCTGCTATCTCTAACGGATTTTTCTTTATTATTTTTCCTATTTCTATTGCTAAATTACTTGAAAAATCGCCATGAATTTCTTTTTCAGGATATTCAACAAAAATTTTAGGTATTTCAAAATTAGGCAATTTTGCCTCTTTTTGTAAGGCATTTATTGCCTTTTTTAATAATTCAGATGTTTCCTTCTTCATAAATATATGTTTTTAGTTTACCTTGTTAGAGGTTTTATTTCAAGCCTATTAACATCGCTATACAAAAAAGATACTATCATCCTTATTGAGATTAGAAATGTTTTAAGTTAAACTAAAATAACGATTGTTTTATTAAACCAAAATATGCCAATCATATTAGAAAACAAAAAAGCCTTATTTGATTATACTATATTAGAAAAATTTGAAGCTGGTATAGTATTACGAGGATTAGAGGTAAAATCTATAAAAACCGGAAAAATGAATTTACGAGGCTCTTTTGTTGTTATTAAACAACCATCTGCTGAAATTTTTCTAATTGGCGCAAATATTCCTCCTTATCAGCCGAACAATACGCCTGATGATTATGATCCAAAAAGAAGCCGTAAGCTTCTTTTAAAAAAATACGAAATAAAGCGTTTGATAGGCAAGTCCCGAGAAAAAGGTTTGACAATGGTGCCTATAAAAGTGTATACTATCAAGGGTAAAATAAAGATAGAGTTTGCCATAGTAAAAGGAAAGAAAAAATTTGATAAAAGAGAGCAGATTAAAAAAAGAGAAACAAAAAAAGAAATAGAAAGAGAAATAAAGAGGGGGTGAAAGCTTTGACAAGAATTTTATCTGAAACAAGCAAGCCGAGCTCTGAAATCTCGTTAAACTTTCAGAAACTTAATAAGTGCAAACTTATTTTCAAAACCAGCTTACGCTCTTGCGTATGCATAATGGTTGCCCTAAACTGAGTTTACTCTAGTTTGGAGCCATCTCCCTATTAATTCTCAATAAATAGTAAGAGGTGTCATACATTGAGATAGATAATTATCTTGTTCCGAATAATTATTGAAACTAAGGAACTCGGATATCAAAAGTTTTGTTTATTTTATATTTTGTTATCCTAAAACAAAATAAACTAATCTTGTAGAATTATTTCGGAAGAATTTTTGGACGAGGGTTCAATTCCCCTCCACCTCCACAAATCATTAAAACTAAAATTTTGTCTAAAAGGATATTTATCAACAATAGAATACGAGCAAGAGAAGTGAGATTAATAGATGAAACTGGAAAACAATTAGGAGTTTTTAGTTTGACAGATGCTTTAAGAAAATCTCGAGAAGCTGGATTGGACTTAATCCAAGTAACAGAAAAAGTTGATCCACCTGTCTGCAAACTTCTAGATTACGGAAAATATGCTTATCAAGAAAAGAAAAAAGAAAGAAAACAAAAACAAGATAGAAGCGGAGAATTAAAAAGCATAAGATTAAGATTTAATATATCCCCTCATGATCTTGAAACAAGGGCAAAATCAGCAGAAAAATTCCTTAAGAAAGGATATAGAGTGAGAATAGAAATGGTTTTAAGGGGCAGGGAAAAACGGCTTTCTGACTTTGCCAGAGAAAAATTAAACCAATTTTTAAAAACGCTGCAAGAATTAATCCCGATTAAAATTGAAAAAGACGTGAAGCAAGCAGGTAAGGGATTAGTAACTATAATAACTAAATTATGAAAACGAGGAAATCAATTAAAAAAAGATTTAAAATTACCAAAACTGGAAAAGTTCTAAGAAGAGCTATTGGACAAGATCATTTGCGCGGCAAGAAATCAGGGAAAAGAATTCGTAAAACAAGAAAAATAAAAACTCTCCCCACTGCATTAGCTAAAACAATTAAAAAGGCCTTGGGCCGTTAAATTATTTATGGTTAGAATAAAAAGAGGCACAACTGCCAATAAACGCAGAAAAAAAATCTTGAAACAAACTAAAGGATATCGCTGGGGCAGAAAGTCAAAGTATAAACAAGCAAAACAGGCATTTATTAAAGCCAAAACTTATGCTTACCGCGATAGAAAGGTTAAAAAAAGAGACTTCCGAAAATTATGGCAAATTAGGATAGGCGCTGCTTGTCGCAGGCTTGGGTTGTCTTATAGCAAATTTATTTATCAATTAAAAAAGAAAAATATTGAGGTTGATAGAAAAATTCTAAATCAATTGGTTCAAGAAAAACCAGAAGTTTTCGAAAAGATAGTAGAAGAAGTAAAACCAGCAAAAGATGAAAAAGTTAAAATAGCAGAACCAGTAAAAAAATAATTTTAGTTTGTGATAAAAGAAAAAAGCATTTTAAAATATGCTTTTTTTAATTCTCAACTATTAATTCTGGTTGAAAATATTGATTAATCCTGATATCTTCAGAATAAACTTTTTTTATCTTTTTCTCATCAATTACAACTTTCAAAATAATACTTTCCATTGTTTCTTCGGAAAAATGTTGGTCAAAAATAAAATTACCTAAGCTATAAGCAACCCAGCCATTATTATACTCCTCAATTGCTTGAACCACATGGGGATGATGTTGAACCACTAAATCTGCGCCACTATTAATACAATCTTGAGCAAAAGAAACTTGAAAATTAGTAGGATTTTCTGCATATTCTTCGCCAGCATGAAGGGAAACAATTAAAATATCTACATCTTGCTTAGATTCTTTAATATATTCTTTTACCTTATCCATGCTATCTTGATCAATCCAAGCTAACCCAGAGCTTGTTTCTCTGGCTCTCCAATTCTCTGGACCTAAATTTATATAACCTAAAAATCCAATTTTAGTGTCTTTTACTTGTCTTATTTTCAAAGAAAAAGCTTCTTCTATATCAAACCCAGATCCAACATAGTTTATGTTGTTCTCTTTTAAAATATTCATAGTATCTTCCAGCGCGATCCTTTGATAATCAAACATATGATTATTAGCCAAAGATAAAATATCAAAACCAGCATAAATTAACCCTTCTAATGCTTTTGGGTTAAATCTAAAAGAATAAATACTTCCTACTTTAACCCCTTTATCTGAAATTGGACCCTCTAAATTGCCGAATAAAAGGTCTGATTCTTTAAGTTCATCAGCAATCTTTAAAAATGGAAATCTAAAATCTCCTTCCCCTTTTTTGCTTATCATATATTCAACCCCTCTGCCTAACATAATGTCTCCTACAAAAAAAAGATTGATTTCAGAATTATTAAAATTTTTGCTTCTCTCTTGGTTATTAAAGTCAATCTCTTTCTCAAAATAAAAAAAACTTAAAGCAAAATATGCTAAAACAAAAATTAGACAACTAAAAAAAATTCTTTTTATAAATTTAATCTTCATTTTATTATTCAAAATTGGCAGAGGTTAACCCTCTGCCTTTTATTATACAATTTTTTTAATTTTTTACTCAAAAAATAATATAAAAAATTAAGTAATTGTTTTCAAAAATTCGTCAGCTTTTTCAAGAGTTTCTTTACAATCTTTATATGTTAATTTTTCAAAAGCATCTTGATAAGTGAGCCATTTATATGCCTTATGTTCATGAGATATCGCTATTTTCTTAGTTTTAGTTTCAGCTAAAAAATAAACAACTATTTTAAAAATATTTTTATCGTTTAATTCAAAAGAATCTCTATTGTTTTCCCTAAAAATTTTCTGGCCATTTATTTCATAAGAATATTCGCTTTTTTCCTCAAAATCCTTGATAAAATTGAGATCTTTAATCCCTGTTTCTTCTTTTGCCTCTCTCAAAGCAGTCTGCTTCAATTCTTCTCCTTCTTCCATGTGCCCTTTAGAAAACCCCCAATAACCATAGCCATAATCAAGAATTAAATAATATATTTCTTTATTTTCTCTGCGAAATATCACTACCCCAGATGCTTTTTCTATTGTCATATTAATAAAATTTTTATATTTCTTTATCTTTTTAATTTATCAGCAAAATTTAATAATTTTTTTCCTGCTAAATTTAAGCCTAGTTTAATGCTAATAACGATTCCAAGCAAACATAAAAACAAATCAGCAGCCCGCAAAGTCATAGCATATATCGTCCCATTTCCTGCTCCCATGCCTAAAGCATTAAAAGTAAAAGCGCTAGCTGCCTCCATACTCCCTATCCCAGCAGGAAATGGGAACATTAAGGCAAAATTTGTAAAGCCATAAACACTTAAAACCTTTAACGCTTCAACACCTTCTCCTAAGAAGAAAATTATAAGACCTGCTCTAAAAAACAATAGAAAATATCTCAAGAAAACAAGCATAGAACTTTTCCAAAATATCTTGCTTTGGAGAGAAAAAAACTTTATTATTTCTTTTTCTGTATCAAATATTATTTTCCCATTTTTATGTCCTTCAATCTTCTCTTTTTTAATGCCAATAAATTTTAAAAGCCATCTTAGAATACTTTCTTTCTTTAAAATTTTAAAATAAAAGAATAAGAGAAAACCAAATAATCCTCCTATCACCAAAAAGACCAGCCATATCATTGTGCCCTGTGGGAAATAACCATAAAAACAAAATGATAAGACCCCTGTTACTAAAAATAAAAGGAAAAATGTCGCGCTTAAAATCTTACGAATAATAACAGATGCCGTACTTTTTTCCCAGCTAACATTAAACTTTTTATTTAAAAAATAAATTTGAAGAGCTTCCCCTCCTAAAAGGGCAAAAGGCGTAAGATAACTCACTGAGAAACCAGCTAGCCATAATTTTATTAATTCTTTAATGGGGATATCAAATCCTTGTGATTGCAAAATCAGTTTCCAATTCAAACAACTGATCATAGCAATAAAAAAAGTTAAAAGGACTACGATTAATCCTTTAAATCCAGAAAATAAGACAATTGCTTCATTTATTTTGCCCCATCCTACTATCTTCATTACAAACAGAAAAATTAGAAGCCCAATACTAGAAGCAATTAAAAGTTTAAAAAGATTTTTCATAAAATAAATTCTATCATAATTATTTAAACGAATAAACAAAATTGTCTAACAAAGTTAAACAATTTTAGATATTTCTAAAATAAGTTTTTTTGACCTGAAATTTTCCTTTTTTCTCCTTTTGAAAATATATTAATTTTTCCATACTCGCCATCATAACCAGGTTCAACATATATTTCTTGTTTTCTTAATCTTGAAATCGCATCTGCTATTTCTGGTAAATTTGCTTGTTTTAAATCTGATATTGAGACATTAAGTAAAATATTAAACTCTGAACCGAATCTTTGAATCAAATCTTTGTATTCTTTCTCTACTCCCTTTGTTCCGGCTCCTATTTTTAACAAATCAGCAATTATATCTTTTAACGGGATTAAGCTTTTAAAAGGAATTGCATTTTCCGGCTTAAATCCTTCTGGCTTGTCAGCTAATTCCTCCACTCTACTCAAAACTCCTATAGTTAAAGGTCTTCCACAGACAGGACAAATTCCATTATATTTTTTCGTTTCTTGAGGAGAACAACTAATCTCACATTTTCTATGGCCGTCATAATAGTATTTACCTTGTTGGGGAAAGAACTCAATAGTATAAAGGAATTTTTTAGGGTCTTTTGATTTTATTGCCTCATATATGGCTGAATAACTAAGTTCTGTATCAAAAACATTCACTTCTCTGCCTATTTTTTGAGGAGAATGACTATCTGAATTTGAGATCAATGTAATCTTCCTAACATCAGGCATTCTCCAAAGCATTTTTGGATCTGCGCTTAAACCCGTTTCCATAGCAAAAATATATTTTGAATAATCTTCAAAACATTCTTCTAAAGAATCAAACCCAGATTTTGAGCCGAACAAAGAAAACCATGGAGTCATTATGTGCGCCAAGACAATTAAACAATCAGAAGAAATGCTTAAAATAATTTTAACCAATTCCTTTGCATCAAGCCCTAAAATAGGCCTGCCATCAGACTTTAAATTCCCTATCCAGCCAAGTTGAGTATTTATTTTTTCTACTGTTTCAACATCAGGAGCTAGAATTAGAATATGGATTTTTCTAACTTTTCCATTTTTTGAATAAATACAGCTAATCTCAGAAGTTAAAATAAATCTTGTTTTCCCATTTTTAATTCTAAACAGTCCTGGCTCAGCTGGTTCCAGTTTTTCTTTTAAATTATTAAACCATTCTGGGTGAGTAAAATCCCCTGTACCTAAAACATCAATCCCTTTAATTATTGCTTGTTCTTCCAAATGTTCTAAATCAGATTGAGGAGAAGTAGCTCTGGAGTATTTAGAATGAATATGAAAATCAGCAATAAATTTCATAATTAATTTATTAAATATTTAATAATTTCAATAAATGCTCCGAAAAATAAAATGATTATTATTGAATAAAAAAAGTATTTGGGAATATTTAAGCTGTATTCTGGAATTCTATCGCCATATTTTTTGGCCTTTTGATAAATTAAACTGATAACTGTTCCATCAACTAACCCCATAAATATTCCTATAAAAGCGATAATCCAAATAAATTGCCTAACTCCAATTAAAAATAAAAATAAAGGGATAAAAGCAACTAAACTAAAAGAAATAAAATAAGGAATTTTATAATCAAAAATAAAAGTATTTTTAAGATAGTTTGCTGAAGTTAAAAAAGAAGTAGAAATAGTAAATATTCCGAAAATCGCGCCTAATAGCATAACTTTTTGTCCCAGAAAGGGAATAAGGCCTTGAAATGCTTCTTGGCTTGTACTGCTTCCTGTTACTCCACTAATAAATAAGCCAAATAAAATATAAAAACAAAGACAAATTGTTATTGCTTGAAAAATTACCTTTTTAAGATTTTTCTTTTCAGATAAAATATTTACAACTCCTGGTATAGCATTCCAGCCAACTAAACTAAAAAGAATTACTCCATAAGGCAAGAAAATATATTTTGGGTCAGCTAAAATAAAATTATTAATATCAATTTTTGGCAAAGCATTAGAAAAAATATAAAAAATTGCCCCAAAAAAACAGATATTCATTAAAAGCTGAACTTGGGATATTAGTTTTATGCCCGAAAAAACAAAAAAACATAAAACTGCCCATAAAATTAAACCAATATATAAATGATTCAGATAACTTGGAAGAATAATTTCTAAAAAATTGTTGTTTAAAATAATATATGCCAAAAGAGAACCAATAGTTCCAAATATAGTTGAAAAAGAAACTAATATCTTGGCTTTCTTGCCTAAATATTTTTCAGTATAGCCAATTAATCTATATTTCTGTTTAGTCCTTAAAATGATTTCTCCAAAAAACAAATGTAAAACAAGCACTACTGTGCCCAAGATAAGAAAATAGAAAAGGCAAAAAACAATTCCGCTTTTCGCCATTACATAAGGTATTCCGAAAACTCCTGCTCCAATTATCGTACCGATTAAAGAAGCCAAAGCCAAAACTGAAGTTTTATCTTTCATATTTAAATATATTTATATATCCCTCTCTATTCTTTCAACAAAATATTCTATTATATTTTATAAACCTTATATCCTTCCCTAACCTTATCTTTTGCTTCTAAGCCAACTGATTCTCCTTTTTTTCCTTGCTTGATTTTTTTATGCTCAACTTCCATGGAACCAACTTTTTGTTCAAAATCAGTTGATTCTCCTCCAATAATTCTAATAGTATCCCCAGATTTCAAGGATTCTGCTAACTCTACTACCATTACCTTAATCTTATCAAAATAATGTGTAACTTTACCTATTAATTTGCCTTCTTTATCTGCCATATTAATTAGCAATTATTTTTTTAATAATTAACTGTTATTTATGATTCGACCTTTTTTCTTTTTTTATTAAATCAATTAATTTCTGAACTAATCTTTTAGGATCAGTATCCGAAACAATTTTCTTCTTAGGCCTGTACCCTCTTTTCAAGACTTCATCTATCAAATCAGCCGTCCCTCCTGTTCCTTTTAAAACTCCAATAGGCATTTTACTTTCAAAGGCAACCGTAAACTCGTTTAATGTCCCTGTCCTCCCACAAATAATGATTACTCCATCTGCTGCTTTGGTTAATATTAAATTTCTGCCGACATAATCAAATCCCGTATAAACAATTAAATCAAACTGATCAGTCGGCAAATGATATACTTTCAAGTGTTCTCTTTCTGTATTGGCTGGAGAAAAGCCAATACTCATCCCTCCTTCCTCTTTGCACCCTTCAGCAGAATAATAAGGGGCGCCAGTAGTAGCACCAGTTAACAAAACGCATCCTTGCCTTACAATTTCTCTCCCAATCTCCCTTGATATCTCTTTTATATTTGAGCAACAATGTTTTGTGTCTGCCGCACCTGAAACAACTATCTTATATTTTACTTTATACTTCATATTTTAGAATATTTATTATTTATTTTATTTAATTATACCACGTATATCTACTGAAAATCCATTCTGAACTCATTCCCATATTTTTTAAATCCTAATTTTTCATAAAAGCCATGCACGTTTGAACGGCTAAAACGGCTAGTGCAAATTAATTTATAACATTTACATTCCTTTGCCTTTTCAATTAAGAGATTCGCAATTTTTGTGCCATACCCTTTGCCTTGGCAATCTTCTTTCACATAGACATCTTCTATAAAAGCAAATGGCTCTGGATGCAGATCATTTTTTAAAACATAAAGCCGCGCCCTGGCAACTTCTTTATTATTCTCCAATATTAAAAACTTGAAGCCTTCTCCTGAAATTTTTTCAATTTTAGTTTCCATAATAAATATAGAGAATAAATTTACTCTACCGAAACTGCCTTCGCGAGATTACGTGGTTTATCTACGTCGCACTTTCTAAAATCAGCTATATAATAAGCTAAAAGTTGAAGAGGAACAACATTTAATATAGGAGATAAATATTCTTTTGTCTCTGGCACTTTGATGATATAATCAACAAATTTTCTTATTTTCTTGTCGTCTTTATCCATAATGGCGATTACTTTCCCCTTTCTTGCTTTAACCTCCTGAATATTGCTCATAATCTTTTCATAAGTAGAACCATTAGTAGCTAGAAAAACAACTGGCATATCTTTGTCAATTAAAGCAATTGGTCCATGCTTCATCTCGCCAGACGGATATCCTTCTGCATGAATATAAGAGATTTCTTTAAGTTTTAAAGCGCCCTCTAATGCAATTGGAAAATTCACGCCTCTCCCTAAAAATAAAAAGCCCTTGCTATTTTTAAATTTCTTGGCTATTTGTTTTATTTTTTCTTTGTCCTTAAAAATCTTTTTAACTTTTAAGGGAATGTTCTCTATCTCTGTCAAAATATGCCTATTTATTTTTAACCCTTTTTCTTGTCTAAGGTATAAAGCCAATAAAGTTAAAGTCATCAATTGAGAAGTAAATGCTTTGGTGGAGGCAACTCCTATTTCCGGTCCAGCATGCAGGAATATGCCCGAATCAACTTCTCTGGAAATTGTTGAGCCAACTACGTTTATTATGCCTAATGTCCCAGCGCCTTGCTTCTTGGCTTCTCTGAGAGCTTCTAAGGTGTCTGCTGTTTCCCCTGATTGGGAAATCCCAACCACAACATCTCCTTTTTTAATTATAGGATTTCTATATCTAAACTCTGAAGCATAATCAACTTCAACTGGAATCTGGGCAAATTTCTCAATCAAATACTTAGCAATAAGGCCTGAATGCCAGCTTGTACCGCAGGATACAATAATAATCCTTTTAATTGATTTCACATCAATATTCAAAGATAATTTTATTTTTCCTTTTTTTACTCTGCCTCTTAAGGCATTTTTTAAACTTTCTGGTTGTTCCAATATTTCCTTAAGCATAAAATACTTAAATCCTTTTTTCTCCAGTTGATTTATTGTCCATTTTATTTCCTTAACTTTTTTCTCAACCTCTTCTCCTTTAAAATTCTTAATAGTAAACTTATTCCTATATATGTCTGCTATTTGCCCATCCTTCATATAAACAACTTTTTTTGTATATTTTAAAATTGCCGAAGCGTCCGAAGCCACAAACATTTCTCCATTACCAACTCCTATAATTAGGGGTGAACCTTTTCTAACGGTAATAATTCTATTTTCATCTTTATGGAGTATGGCCAAGCCAAAAGCGCCTTCTAAGAATTCCAAAGTTTTTATAACTGCTTTTTCAAGATCGCCTTGATAAAATTTTTCTATTAAATGAGGTATAACTTCCGTATCTGTTTCTGATAAAAAAACGTGTCCCTCTTTTTGGAGCAAGTCTTTTAAAGTTTGATAATTTTCAATTATGCCATTATGAACTACGGCTATTTCTCCCTTGCAATCTAGATGAGGATGAGCATTTCTTCTTGACGAAACACCATGGCTCGACCAGCGGCTATGTCCGATACCAATATTACCAGATAAATCTTTTAACTCTGGTATTCGCTTAAATTGAGAAACCTTCCCCTTCCTTTTTAACATATCTAAATGATGATTAGCTTTGAGGCAGATTCCTACGCTATCATATCCTCTATATTCCAGCCGTTCTAATCCTTGAATTAAGACTGGAACTGCATTTTTTTTACCAATATAACCAATTATTCCACACATATTATTTATTATGTTTATTTTTGGACTATTAAATAAATGTTTTTTTTATTCCCTCTTTTATTTGTTGTAATACCCTGTTTAATAATTTTAAACTTTGTTCTTTTTGCTAAACCTGTTAATTCTTTTTCCGAAAGATAATGAAAATATCTTTCGGCATCCTTGTTGCCCCATGGCCTAAAAGTATCACCCTTTTCTAGTTTGCCTGTTAACCTCAACGCTGTATTTTTAATAAATAAGTTTAAGTTTTTCTTGGATTCTGTCTTCCAAACTGTTAAGATAAAAAGACCATTTGGTTTTAATATCCTTCTGGCTTCTTCAAAAAATTGTATTCTAAACTTTTCTGACGGAATATGGTGCAAAACAGCAATACTATATATCTTATCAAAGTAATTATTAGGGAAAGGAAGATTCAATACGTCAGCCACTTGAAATTTTATTTTAGGATACTTTTCCTTAGCAATCTCAATCAGTTTTTCTGAAAAATCAACTCCAATATAGTCAATGTCTTTATCTTTTAAAAATTCAAAAAATCTGCCATTCCCGCAACCCAAATCTAAAACCTTGTCTCCTGGAATAACATAGTCATTAAATAAAAACTCTGTTTCTTCCCAAGCTTGTTGTCTGGTTGCTGAAAATTCTTGAGCGATTTCATTATAATCTTGTTTTGTTTTTTTTAATAAATTTTCAGCGTATTCTTTCTTCATATAATATATAAATGACTAAAACAAAAACAATTAAACTGATATTTCAAGAGCTTGTTAAAAGCCAGATTAAGAATCGGGAAGATTTGGATTCTTTTAAAAGGAAAATGGCAAAAAAATATAAAACTTCTTGCCCAAAAAACATAGAACTACTTAAAATTTACCATAAATTAAGCCAAAAGAAAAGAATTAAATCATTAGAAAATATTGAAAAATTACTAAGAATTCGCCCAATTCGTTCTCTTTCCGGAATTATTAATGTGTCTGTCTTAACAAAGCCATATCCTTGTCCTGGAAAATGTATTTTTTGCCCAAGTCAAAAAAATATTCCAAAAAGTTATTTAGACAAAGAACCAGCTGTTCAAAGAGCAATTTTAACTAATTTTAACCCATATCTTCAAGTTCAAGTTAGATTAAAAAGTCTGCAGAAAATCGGCCATCCTCTAGATAAGGTTGAATTGAGAATAATTGGCGGAACTTGGAGTTATTATCCAAAACAATATCAAACCTGGTTTATAAAAAAATGTTTTGCTTCGGCCAACCAATATGGAAAAAAAACTAGTAACAAATTACAGATAAATAGAAGTTTAGAAAAGCTTCAAGGTAAAAATGAAAAAGCAAAATGTAAAATCATTGGTATCACAATTGAAACAAGACCTGATTATATAAATATAAAAGAGATAAAAAGGATGAGAAATCTTGGAATAACAAGAGTAGAATTAGGGGTTCAAAGTATTTATAATGATGTCCTAAAGATAAACAAAAGAGGACATAATATTGAATCCACAATTAAAGCCACAAAACTTTTAAAAGATTCTGGATTTAAAGTTTCTTACCAAATGATGCCAAATCTCCTTGGCTCTAATTTTAAAAAAGATGTAAAAATGTTTGAACAACTCTTTGTAAATCCTGATTTTCAACCAGACCTTTTAAAAATCTATCCTCTTGCCTTAGTAAAGCAGTCTCCATTGTATAAACAATATAAACAAAACAAATTTAAGCCATATTCTAAAGATAAATTAATAAAACTTTTAATTGAAATAAAAAAACAAATTCCTTATCAATGCAGAATTCAAAGAATTATCAGGGATATTCCTTCAAAATATATTATTGAAGGAGGAACCAAAACATCAAACCTAAGAGAAAATGTTCAAAAAGAAATGAAAGAAAAAGGATTAAAATGCAAATGTATAAGATGCAGAGAAATTAAAAAAGAATATGATAATAAGGAAAAGATTTATCTTTTTAGAAAAGATTATAATGCTTCCGGAGGCAAGGAAATATTCTTAAGTTTTGAATCAATAGCAATTGATAAGCGCCGATCGAGTATGCCGATAAACGCTGACCGAAAATTATATGCACTCTTACGTCTTCGGATTCCCTCTCAATTTTTCCAGAAGAAAAGACACTTTTCCAAAATTTTAAATAATGCGGCTGTTATTAGGGAAATGCATACTTACGGCCAAATGATACCGGTCGGTAAAAAATCCGTCTCAGTTCAACATAAGGGTCTAGGGAAAAAATTAATCAAAGAAGCTGAAAAAATCGCCAAAAAAGAATTCGGACTAAATAAAATTGCGGTGATTTCGGGAATAGGAGCTAGAGGATATTATTCTTCTAAACTAAATTATAAATTACAAAAAACCTATATGGTTAAAGTTTTGTAATTTTTTATCCTCCAAATAGATTCTAAAAATGGTTTTGCTCCTGGATTAATACAGTGGTATTTTATATTTTTCTCAAAATAAAAAGATATAATATTTTCTTTTATTAAAGATCTAAGAAAATTATGTGCTGAAATATATCTTTTTAACCCGAAACTTTTTTAATTTTTCTAATTCTTTTGGGTTGGCCATAGCAACATTCTCAAGCATAAATTTTCCGCATTTCTATTTCTTTTTGATTTTGGCTTTGATTACTTTCTGATATTTTTGAAAAATAAAACGGTCTGGGGTACGGTAGGCGGTTTTTCCTTTTTTAGCTCTTTTTGAAGTGTAGTTTCTCATTCTTTTTTAAATTCTATCAAAAAACTGGCTTTTCAGCCAGCCTTAGAAGTAATTTGCAATCATGAGTTATTCTAACCTTAAGATTAAATTCTTTTAATTCTAATTAAACCTGAACAGGGAATAATTTCTATTTCTTTTTTTTCAATTTCATCTAAAAATAAATTAACGCCTAGAGAATCAGAAGACATATGCCCAGCAATCACAACATTCAAATTTGCCTCTTCTGCTTCTTTCTTATTTTCTTCGGAAATATGCATACCTATTATAGTGCCAATTCCTGCTTGGGCTATTTTGGCGTAAAGTTTTGGGGACCCCTCTGTGCCGCCAGTAATTTCTGTTAAGGCAATTTTTCCACAACGATTCTCTGGATCCCCAACAAAAATTTTAGGACCTGCTCCAATTTTACTTGCCTCTTGATATTCTGGGATTTTTTTCAAGATTTTGATTATATCTCCAACTGTTTCTATTTCTTTATTATTTTCAATTTTATTTTTTAAAAAATTTGCAGATAAATTATCGCAAGGAGTATGGCAATTTATTAAATTAAATTTTAGAATCCGAGCTGCATCTATCGTTCTCTGATGATTAATGCTATTAACTCCTCTGGCTACTTCTGAAATTCTTTTTTTCATTAAACCTTCAGCAATATTTATGGGCACACCATATAAATTTAAGACATCACATTGAAGATCCATTACATCTGCTAAATGCGCTAATGCCTTGCCTATGGGATGATGAGAAATTATTAAATCTATATTCCCAATCTCCTTTGCCATTAAAATCTCTGCTGGCCCTATATCAATACCAACTAAAATCTTTTTAATTTCTTTGTCCTCAGAAATGTTTAAAATTCTTGAATCCAAATAAGGATTTTTTAAGGCATCTGTATCAAAATCTTCTTTTCTTTCAGAAGAAAGTTTTTCGTATTTTTCTTTTTTTCTTCTCAAGAATTTTTCAATTCCCTCCTTCCCCCGAAAATCCGACTCTATCCCCATTTTAATCGCTAAATTAAATATTTCTTTTATTTTCATTTTTTTTATTTAACTTTCTCAAACCAGTCCTTTATCTTCTTCACAAGTTGAGAAGGGATAGGATCGGTTTTTAGAATATATTTTTCTACTTTAAGTTTTTTGCCTATTATTTTTAAATTAGGATTTGTATAATTCGTCAAAATAAAAAAAGGAATATTATCTATCCCTTTTTGCAATCTGGCCTTTTTTAATACTTCAATACCATTAATGTCTGGTAAAACCAAATCAAGAAGAACCAAGTCAGGCTTTTCTTCAGCGCCTTTTGCTACCTTTTCTAATTTCTCCATTGCATCTTTAGAAGATTTTGATATTTCAACTTTAAAACCAGCCTTTTTCAAAACTGTACTATAGATATCGATTATATAAGAATCATCTTCTACTAATAAAATTTTTTTAGGCATTTTTTTATTAAAAATTATAATACTATTATACCTTATTAATCAATAATATCAAAGGAATTCGAGTTTTGTAACTTTTCAAATTCTTGTTTAACTATTTCTTTGTCGCTCCATGGAATTTTCTTATTATTAGCAAGACACATCCATACTTCAGATCCTTTACCAGTAATAATAATTGTATCTTCTTGTTTTGCTGTTTCTAACGCCTTTTTTATTGCCTCTTTCCTATCTAAAACAGTATCTAATATATTATATTTAGTTTTTGGTATACCAGATTTTATTTCAGATAAAATCTGATTAGGATTTTCATCATAGGGATCCTCATTTGTTAAAATAATCTGATCACAATATCTGGAAGCAATTTCTCCCATTTTAGGCCTTTTCCATTTGTCCCTTCCCCCTCCGCAAGAACCAAGAACACAAATTAACTTAGTATATGGTAGTTTGTGTTGAGTATTTAGTATGGTTTGATAGACCTTTTCCAAAGAATCTGGCGTATGCGCATAATCAACAATCACTTTAAAAGGATTTTCCACTACTGTTTCCATCCTGCCTGGAATTCCTTTAACCTCTTCTAATGCTTCTTTGCAGATTTCTAAACTAATCCCCTGGGAACGAGCAATAGTAATCGCTGCTAAAGAATTATAAATATTAAATTTACCCGGCAATCCTATGTTAAATTCAGTATTATTTATTTTAAAATTTACTTTATTTGCAAAAAGTTCTACATTGTCTGCTTTAACAAGTTTTCTATCTTCATCTGCTAATTTAGAATCAATCCCAAAACAGAATTTTTGATTATTAGGGAATTTAAAAAAATATTCTGCATTTTCATCATCTAAGTTCAAAATATGGATATTTTTGCATTGTTTAAATAATTTTCCTTTTGCCTCGCGATACTTTTCAAAAGAACCATGCCTTTCAATGTGTTCTGGAGATAAATTTGTAAGAACAGCAATGTCAAAATCAATAAACTTTTCACGATGCTGTAAAATACCCTCTGATGTCACTTCTAAAATAGCATATTTACATCCTGCTTTTACTGCTTTTCTTAAAAACTTTTGGAGTTTAAATCTGCCGGGCATTGTCATTTTTAACTTGTTTAGTTCTTCCTTTTTATCTATTTTAAACTTGATTGAAGATGCAGAGGCAACTTTGTGTCCAGCGTTTTCCAATATTAATCTTGCTAATTCAATTGTTGTTGACTTGCCTTTTGTGCCTGTAACCCCAATTACTTTTAATTTTTTAGAAGGAAAGCCATAAATCAAAGCACCTAAAAAAGCCAAAGTAATGTGATACCAACTTAATAGAAAAAAAGGAATAAATTTTTTAAAAAGATTTCTTATTTTCATTTTTTTAGTATATCATAGCAATTCAGAATTAAAATGTTGCAAAAAAATAATTTTATGATAATATAATTTCATATGCCAATTACTAAATCAGCTAAAAAAAGTATTAGGAAAGATAAGAAAAAAACAAAGATAAATATTCAGAGAAAAAATAAAATAAAAGACCTTATAAAAGAGGTAAAGAGTTTGGTTGCTCAGAATAAAAAAGATGAGGCAAAAAAACTTTTGCCACAAATTTATAAAGCATTAGACAAAACTGCAAAAAACAAAGTGATAAAGAAAAACAATGCTAGCAGAAGAAAATCAAGAATAACCAAAGCAATTAATAAGATAAAAAAATAAATTTAGATTTCTGCTATTAACATTTTAAGAGCTTCTTCTTGTTGAACCTTTCCTGTTTTCATATCTAAGTCTGCCTCAAAAATCTTTTGGTAGATTTTTTTTAATTCATCTAAGCTAAAGCCAACGCTCGCCTGCCATGCTTTCTTTGCTGGATATGGCTTGAAAATATTTAGTTTTAAAAAATCATTTAAACCCTTGCCTTTATCCATTAACTCTTTTGCTATTAAAAGCCCTCTAAATTGATAATTTATCATGCCCAAGATATTTATTGGCGCATCTCCCTTATTTAGCCCTATTTGGATGAGATTAAGAGCTTTTTTCTTATCTTTTTGAGCCAATGTGCTTATTATTTCAAAGATATTTGTTTCCAAGTTCGGTTTAACTATATTTTCAATATCTTGTTTTTTTATTTCTTTTACTTGAGCAGACTTTTTTAAACAAATTAATTTTTTAACCTCATTTGATATTTGCCATAAATCATTCCCTACAAATTCTAAAATAAGATTTATCGCCTCATAAGAAATTCTTATTCCTTGTTTTTTAAATTCATTCTCAACCCATTTTTTTAATTCTGTATCTTTTAACAATTGAAATTCTTGACATTCTGCACATTTTTTCAAAGCAAGAAAAAGTTTATTTTTTTTAGATATCTTATCTTTTTCAAAAACAACAACAATATCTTTTGATTTAGCAATTTCTTTAATTTTTTTAAGAAAATCTTTTTGGAATCTTTCATTAGAAAATAAATTCTCTAATAGAAATAGTTTTCTTTTAATAAACATTGAGCACTGAAACATTTCATCAATAAATTCTCCAAATTCTGTTTGAGAAGCATCTATTCTTTTTAAATTTAATTCATTTTCATGAATTTTTTTATATTTATCCTGAATTTCGTTCAATTTTTTCTGCAATCTATATGTATCTTCGCCAAAAAGAAAAATAAACATAAGGTATTTTTAATTAAAAGACCCTTCTCCAAGTCAAAAAATATATAAGCATTATATAATTAAGAGGGTAGAAGAAGAGCCTTTATTCTTTTAGATTTGCCTTGATCTTATCTATAATCTCATTAGGAGTAAAATGCGCTTTAACCAAAAAATCTATTGCTCCCAACTTCATCCCTCTTTCAACGTCTTCTCTCTGGCCAAGGTTGGAAAGAATAATTACAGGGATAGAAGTTGTAGTTGCATCTTCTTTTATTTTAGCTAAAACTTCAAAACCATCAATTCCAGGTAAAATTAAATCAAGTAGGACAATATCTGGAATCACATCTTTTATTTTTTTTATTCCTTCTTCGCCATCAATTGCTTCTATAATTTCAAAATTTTCTTGAGATAATTTTCTAACCATTAATTCTCTCAAAAATT